>Ga0208819_1000036_pt1 | contig 160310 bp, 152 predicted proteins | sample June2015DPH_11_1_3_FD_184707 | JGI IMG/M metagenome (GOLD analysis project Ga0208819, IMG submission 184707) | Peatland microbial communities from SPRUCE experiment site at the Marcell Experimental Forest, Minnesota, USA - June2015DPH_11_150... | ecosystem: Environmental > Terrestrial > Soil >...
TGATAGAAGATCTTCGGCTGAATTCCTGTCTGTTGTCCCATCATGGCATTACTCCAATTAAGTTGTATTGCCATCCTTATATACGGTATGTATAATGCTTGCAAGAACTATTTGGGCAACAGCCCGTCAAGATGTGACCAGAATGGTGGAAGAAGCTGTGGATTCCTTTGGGAGGATCGATATCTTAGTAAATAATGCCGGGGTTAATCCTTTCATTCTGGAGGCTGAGAGGATTAAAGAGGAAGGTTGGGATCAGGTTCTCGATGTCAATTTAAAAGGTGTGTTTCTATGCTGTCAGGCAGTGGGGAAGAGGATGATCCAGCAAGGAGGAGGAAAGATCATTAATATTTCGTCAGCTGCTGGGATCCTTGGCGAACAGGGTCTCTTACCCTATTGTGTCAGCAAGGCTGGGGTGATGGTGCTGACTCGAATTCTTGCCTATGAATGGAGCCGATACAATATTCTTGTCAACGCTATTGCCCCTGGATTTGTTGCAGCGGGGATGAATACCCCTATCCTCAATAAAGAGATTCTGGTCTCTGGTTTAACGCAGCAAGTTCCTATAAAAAGACTTGGAAAAGCTGAGGAGATTGTAAATATTGTCCTATTTTTAGCCTCCGAGGAATCCAGTTATATCAATGGGACAACCATCGTTGCAGATGGTGGAATGACAGGTTTTCATCCGGTTGGATTCCTCGATTTAATTGCCGAGATGATGAAGAAGAAATCTTCTAACCCTTGAATGAGGGTTTTTTCTTGACAAAAGCAATTCACATGGTAAATTAGCTTATCTTATATAGAATCATTATCTTCCTAGTCGTCACCAGAAGATTGGTCAAATAGCTCATGACCTATGATTAATTGGCTCATTGAGTTGTTCGCGTGAGGGCTTCGCCTGCCTAACAACTTCCTAATGGAATATCGGTAGAGGGGAGGCGTCATGAAGCTTATAGGTTTTATTGGCGTTGGGAATATGGGTACTCCCATGGCCATGTGTTTAATTCGAGCGGGTCATCAACTGATCGTATGCGATAAACGATCTAATGCCTTAGAAAAGTTTAAAGTTATAGGAGTCTCCATCACAGAGAAACCTGCGGACTGTGCCAAGAGTGAAATGGTCATCATTATGGTGGGTAATGATTCTCAGGTTGAGGAAACGCTGCTTGGGACGAATGGATTATTGAAAGCGGTTAATCCTAATCAACCTCCTCTCCTGGCCATTATGAGTACCATTTTACCGGGAACAGTCAAAAAGTTGGCCTCCCACTGTGCAGACAAAAATGTTCGTCTTATGGATGCTCCTGTTAGTGGGATGCCCGTGCTAGCGGAAAAAGGAAAACTCTCCATCATGGCTGGTGGTGAAAAAGGTGACTTAGAGGCGATGAGGCCAATTTTTAAGATTATGGGTGAAAATATTTATTACACAGGATCGCTTGGCACGGGGAACACTACCAAATTAGTTAACAACATCATTGGCCTTACTAATTTATTTCTCAGTGCTGAAGCTTTTCAGATCGGACAAAAGCTGGGGATGGACCCTCGTACGTTAGCTTCTATTTTCGAAAATAGTACAGGTCGGATTTTTTTAACTAAGGATTGGGAAAACAGCCGTAAAATTTTTGAAATATTTTCACAAAGTCTTGAGACGTCCAAGGTCACTGTTGAACTCGCTTGTAAAGATTTGGAGCATGCTCAGCAATTAGCTAAAGAAGCCAACGTTGCATGTCCCCTTTTTGACCATATCGTTCAAGCAATTCATGATCTGTCTTATAAAGAGATCAACGAGAGATGGCACGCTTTGATTAAATAACAAAATCTGATGATATGAAAGGAAGGAGGAAAAGAGCAATATAGGGTTAGGATCATGATTCAAAGAATGAAGGATAGAGGTCCAGATTGCATTCTCGCACTGAATAATAGCCATTCTCTGGTTTAGTTTCCATGTTTTAGCAAGGTTCCAGGAAATTAAGATAGTGGGGGAAGGTATTACAGTGATGCCAATATGTGAGGAGATTAGAAAGTCACGCGGAGGATCATAATTTTCGAAGAGTAGTGGGGTTGGGTAGTCTCGCCCCCTGTTACTGAAACCACAAAAATGAACTGAGGAGGTAAGATAAAATGAAACGGATAACTAATATGAGGAGTTTTGCATTATTAACAGCACTTTTAACTACAATGATAATTTTCTATTCTACCAGTGCTAATGCCCAGCGCACGATCAAGGTTGGGATACTTGATACCTACAGCGGGCCGCCAGCCGTTTACGGAAATGATGCCCTGAACGGCTTCAAACTGGCATTAAATGATATCAACAAGAAAGGGGTTCTGGGGACGAAGATCGAATTTACCACCCGTGACGACAAGTTCAAGGTAGATATCGGCCTGAGCATGGCCAAAGAACTCGTGATGATGGAGAAGGTTGACCTTATTGTCGGGACAATCAATAGTGCTGTCTCTTTAGCTGTATCCGATTATGTGAAAGGGGAAAAAGTACCCTTCATCGTCTGGATTTCAAAGACTGAGAAAATCACCGGGGAGAAAGGGCATCGTTATGTTTTTTCAACGGCTGAAAATACATACATGGCTGGCAAAGCCGGTGGAGTTGCCTTAAGTAAGAAGCCTTATATTAAATACTGGATTGCTGGGGATGATTATGAGTATGGACATGCCATCGCCGATGCGGCTTGGCGCAATTTAAAGGCACTAAAACCCAAGGTAGAGTTGATAGGACAATCGTGGTGGAAGGTAGGTGAGCCTGATTTGATACCCTATTTCACTGCGATTACATCTGCTAAGCCTGATGCTGTTATTTTTGCAACGGGTGGGGCGAGCATGACCAATGCCCTAAAGGCGATCAAATCGACTGGCATGTCTGAAAAGATTCCAATTTGGATTCATACCGCCACAGACCATGCCGTTCTCAAACCGTTAGGCAAAGAAGCTCCTGAAGGTGTGATGGGCACTATGGATTACCATTTTTATTATCCCGATACCCCGGCCAATAAGGCCTTTGTGAAGGCTTTTCAAGACGCCTATGGAAATCCACCGGGATTTCCGGCTTTCCATGCTTATGTGACAGCCCATCTGATAGCTAAGGCATTTACCAAAGCAGGGGCAATAGATAAGGAGAAGTTTATCAATGCTATGGAGGGGATGAGGGTCGATAGCCCGGTGGGTGAGGTGGAGATGCGAGCCTGTGACCATCAGGCAGTCCTTCCAATGTTTCTGGGTGTAACCAAAAAAGTCCCTAAGTATGATTTCATTATTTCAACAGATATCATAACGCTGCCCGGTAAAGATATCATGCCGACTTGTGAAGAGATCAAGTTAATCAGAAAGGTACGTGAAGGATCATAATTCTCAGAAAGTGGAAGGGAGCAGAGTACTCCCCTTCCCTGAAAAACACAAAAAATGAACTAAGGAGAGGAGGTTAAGGCAAAATGGGGAAAATAGTTAATTTGAGGAGCTTGGTATTATTTACAGTTCTTTTAGCCGGATTATTTTTTCTCCATCCTATCGGTGCTGAAGCCCAGGGTCCCATTAAGATAGGGATTGTTGATACCTACAGCGGGCCAGCCACAACGTACACCTATGATGTCCGTGATGCTTTCAAGTTAGCCATCGATGAAATTAATGCGAAAGGTGGTGTTGTGGGAAGAAAGATAGAGTTTACTACAAGAGACGACAAGTTCAAAGTGGATATTGGACTCAGCATGGCCAAGGAACTGGTGATGATGGAGAAGGTAGACATCCTGATGGGTACCATCAGTAGTTCTGTTACCCTTGCGATATCTGAATATTGTAAATCAGAGAAAATGCCATTCATCGTCACATTTTCCAAAAGTGACAAGATCACCGGGGAGAAAGGGCATCGTTATGTTTTCTCCATATCTGAAAATACATTAATGATCGGTAAAGCTGCGGCGGCTGGTCTCTCCAAAAAACCTTTTCTTAAATACTGGATCGCGGGTGATGACTATGAGTATGGCCATGCCCTTGCTGATGGTGTTTGGGGAAATCTCAAGAAACTGAAACCAAAAGTCGAGTTGATGGGGCAGTCATGGTGGAAGTTAGGAGAGCCTGAGTTGACGCCTTACTTAACAGCAATTACGGCAGCAAAGCCTGACGCGGTCATCTTTGCGCCGGGCGGTGTCAGTATGGTGAATGTCATGAAAGCAGCAAAAGCAATCGGTTTTGCAGAGAAAATCCCGATGTTCATTCATACGGCCACAGAGCTCAGTACTCTGGCACCTTTGGGGATGGATGCGCCTGAGGGGGTGTTGGGCACTTCAAACTATCATTTTTACTATCCTGATACGCCGAAGAATAAGGCATTTGTTAAAGCTTTTAAGGATGCTTATGGAAGGGAACCCAAAGTAGGTGCTCTCTACGGTTATCTCGCTGGACAGTTCATTACCAAGGCCCTGCAGAAAGCAGGCAAGATGGATAAAGAGAAGTTCATCGATGCCTTAAGCGGTATGAAAGTGGATAGTCCGGTTGGTGAGATCGAGATGCGAGCCTATGATCATCAGGCCATGTTGCCGATGTACTTTGGCGTGACCAAGAAAGTTCCGGAATACCCCTTCCTGATCGCGGGTGATATTGTAACCATTCCTGGTAAGGACGCGGTACCCAGCGTTGAGGAAGTTAAGAAAGCTCGAGGGCAGTAAGTATTTTAGCTTTTCATTAAGAAATATTAGCCATGGTTCCCTCCTCCCCAAATGGAGAGGGGGCCATGGCCTTTATAAAAGATCTCCTTCAATTTAGAAACGTGAATCAAAGGGAATCGGGATGACTTCTGGTCCAGCTGAACTTTTCTGTCAGTTATTGGTAGGAATTAGCAGATCGATGATCTTATTCGTCGTATGTGCCGGATTAAGTTTTGTACTGGGGGTGCTGAGGATCCCAAATATCGCCCACGGGACGCTTTACATGATTGGAGCTTTTGCCACCTTTAGCATCACCAAGATATTTGCTGGATCGACTGGGTTTTGGATTGCATTAATTGTGGCTCCTTTATTGGTCGCAGTGGTGAGCCTGGTTGCAGAGAGGGTTCTGTTCTGTCATCTCTACCAGCGAGAACACCTGATGCTACTCTTATTTACTTTTGCCTTATCTCTTATCCTTGGAGATTTAGTAAAAATTGTTTGGGGTGCAGAATACAAGTCGGTTTCGGCACCGACTTTACTCAAGGGTTCAATCTCGATACTGGGTGCGTCCTTCCCACGTTATAATTTGTTCCTCATCCTCGTTGGCCCCCTTGTGGCCATCGCTATTTGGCTCTTTACCAATAAAACCAAGATAGGAAAGATATCCCGTGCGGCAGCAGTGGATCGGGAGATGGTGGGAGTACTGGGGATCAATGTGAGCTGGGTCTTTGCCATCGCTTTTGTCATAGGCTGTTACCTTGCCGGAGTAGGAGGAGCATTGGTTGCCCCTACAGTAAGTATTACCTTAGGGATGGATCACACTCTCATCATCGAAGCTTTTCTCATTGTGATTATCGGAGGATTGGGCAACATGTGGGGTGCCCTCGTTGGCTCTCTCATTTTTGGTATCACCCATTCCTTTGGTGTATTATTCTGGCCTCAATTTGCCATTGTCTTTCCCTATATTGCGGTTGTGGTTGTTCTGCTTTTGCGGCCCAAAGGTCTTCTTAAATCGGTCTGGTAAGCGAGGAGTGGAAGGATTTGTTTAAAAACGTTGTCCGTTCAAAACGGTTTGGGCTTGTTGCGGCTATCTTTGTCGTCCTTTTCATTTTACCGCTATTCGTTCCGAGATTTTTTGTTTACATCTTTGCTTTAATTTACGTTACTTCTCTACTGGCCATGAGTCTCAATATGGTGGTTGGCCATGGTGGGCTGTTCCAGTTTCATCACGGTGTTTTTTATGGAGTAGGGGCCTACGCTGTCGCCTTGATGCTCACCAAAAGCTCCCTGCCCATGTGGTTTGGTTTTATTGTAGGTCCCGTTGTGGCAGCGATCATAGGATTGATCATTGGCTGGTTTTGTGTCAGACTGACCAGGCTTTACTTTGGCATGCTCCAGATTTCTTTGGGCTCATTGATTTGGGCGATTGTTTTTCGTTGGTATAGCTTTACGGGGGGCGACGATGGGATCCATGGTATCCCTATGCCATCGCTTATTTCCTCTTTGAACAGTTCTTATTACTTTATCCTGATCATCCTCGTGATCTGTCTTATTTTGATGTACATGATTTTAAAATCTCCATTTGGGAACACCCTTCAAGCGATTCGGGATAATTCGCAGCGATGTGAAGCCATTGGTATCAACATCAAGCGCTATCAACTGGGTGGGATTGTTGTTGCCACATTCTTTGCAGGGGTCGCAGGCGTTCTTTTTGTAGTGCTGGAACGTTCTGTTTTCCCCGACCTCTTGTTTTGGGTTTTGTCACTTGAGATATTCATTATGTGCCTTTTAGGAGGATGGTTTACATTTGCTGGTCCTTTACTGGGAGCAGCCATTACCGTAGCTCTACGGACTTTTGTTGGAAGGTATACCGAGTACTGGACCTTAATCCTTGGTATTATACTCATTTTGGTGATTTTTTTTCTGCCAGAGGGGGTCATGGGTTTTTTCCAGGATTTATTTAAGCCTGGGACAAAAAAAGTAGCGGAAAGGGGTAAAGGATAGATGCTACAGGTAGAAAGCCTCATGAAGTCTTTTGATGACTTCATGGCAGTCAATGGCGCTAATCTCACCGTTGATAAAGGGGAGATTGTGGCAGTGATTGGCCCCAATGGCGCCGGGAAAACCACATTATTTAATCTGATCACGGGTGCATTGAAGCGGGATAGAGGGAGAATTGTTTTTAAAGGTGAAGATATTGGCGAATTACCTCCTTACGAAATCTGTAAGAAAGGAATTTCCAGATCCTATCAGATTGTAAACATCTTCCCCAGACTGACCGTCTTTGGGAACGTTCAAGTCGCTGTCCTTTCCCATCAGAGAAGAAGTTCCAATCTTTTCAGGCCGGCTCAGGGCATTGCTGTCAACGAGACAAAAAGTATTTTGGAAAGCATGGGCCTGTCCGATAAAGAAAAAAGTATCGCGGGTTCACTCTCTCATGGTGACCAGAAAATATTAGAGATAGCCATTGCCTTAGGGAATGAGCCAGAATTACTGATTCTGGATGAGCCGACGGCCGGCATGTCTCCGGAGGAAACCCAGGCCACGATGGAACTTGTCAAGCGGTTGGCCAATCAGAGAGGCTTGACCATATTATTCTGCGAGCATGACATGGACATCGTTTTCTCCATTGCGCAAAGTATCATGGTGATGCGTCACGGGCAAACGATCATTCAGGGAAGCCTGGAAGAAGTGAGAAACAACAAGGAGGTACAGGAGGCGTACCTCGGAGGTGAGTAATGCTTGAGGTGGAGGGAATCCATACCTTCTATGGTTTGAGCCATATTTTATTTGGTGTTTCTTTAAAAGTTGATCGAGAAGAAGTGGTCTGTCTTTTAGGACGAAACGGAGCAGGTAAAACTACCACCATGAAGAGCATCATTGGCATCACACCCCCAAAGCAAGGGAGCATTAAATTCAAAGGAGAGGAGATTATCGGCATTGAACCCTATTTACTCACACGAAAGGGTATAGGGTATATACCTGATGATAGAAGGATCTTTGCCGACCTCACGGTGGGAGAAAACTTAGAGATAGGTGAGAGAAAAGCCAAGGAAGGGGAAGGATGGACCAGGGAAAGAATTTACGGGATGTTCCCAGCCCTCAAAAATATAGAGTCCCGAAGGGGTGGCTGCCTCAGCGGAGGTGAGCAGAAGATGTTAGCCATTGCTCGGGCATTGATGGGAAATCCAGAGTTTATACTCCTTGACGAGCCTTTTGAAGGGTTGGCTCCCCTCCTGGTATTTGCCCTCGAAGGTCAGATAAAAAAGTTAAGGGATGCTGGGTTGACTGTCTTCATTGCTGAACAGAATGTGAGATCAACACTGAGAATAAGCGACCGTGGCTATATCATCGATAATGGACAGATCCGTTATCATGGAAGCATAGAGGAACTAAGAGATAATGAGGAAGTGAGGAAAAAATATTTGCTCGTTTGATCTTGGTTATAAAAATTGTAGAAACTTTGAAGGTTCCGTCTTCTTAAAAGTTACCTACCACTACTTTCTTGAAATCAACACGTCCGCCCAAGCTACCTCGGTTTATAAAGGAGGCAAATCCATACAATGAAAATTAAAATTCCTCAACTTCTCTGGTATGACAATACCGAGATGGAGCTCGATTTCCCTCCCTCTTGGTCCATCTTCTTCTGTCCGATGAAAGGAGGAGAAAGAAAGAAACTTACACACAAGGAGATAGAAAAAGCCTTCAACAAACCTATTGGTTCAAAACCCATTCAGGAGCTGGCCAAAGGGAAGAAGGAGGTTGTCATTCTTTTTGATGATTTGGCGAGACCTACTCCTGTGTTTGAGATCCTCCCCTTTGTGCTCGGGGAATTAGAGAAAGCTGGGATTTCAGATCAACAGATTCGATTCATTGCCGCCCTCGGAGCACATGGAGCGAATACAGCAAATGACTTTCGAAAGAAACTGGGGCCAGAGGTGCTGGACCGATTCCCAGTGTACAACCATCATCCATTCAATTATTGTACCTATCTGGGTAAAACCAGCCGAGGCACTCCTGTCTCCATCAATAGAGAGGTGATGGCCTGTGATCTAAAGATCGGGATTGGTTGTATTGTTCCTCACCCCTTCTCAGGCTTCGGAGGAGGAGGAAAGATCATTCTTCCCGGAGTGTCTCACATTGACACCATCGCCTATAACCATGGGACACTCGTGAAGGAGCATCCAGACTGTGTGGGCGTGGGAAAGATTGAGGGGAATATTCCTCGCCTCGATATTGAGGAGGCTACGAGAATGGCTGGACTCGATGTGAAGATCGATGCCATTGTCAATCTCCGAGGAGAGATCACCAGTCTCTTTGTAGGAGATCCAATCTTGGAACACCAGGAGGGGATGAAATTAGCAAAGGAGGTCTATGCGACCACTCCAGCAAAAAATATGGATATTGTCATCGTTAATTCCTATTCAAAACCGAATGAGTGTGCTATCGCCCCCTTTATTGGAATTCCATCATTAAAAGAGGATGGAGGAGATTTGGTGATTATTGCCAATGAACCTGCGGGACAAGTTGTCCATTATCTTTTTGGAGAGTTCGGAAAATGTGGAGAAGGAGGGCTTCAGCTTCCCCAACCTCTGCCGACCAAGGTGAAGCGGTTAATCGTTCTCTCGCCTTTCAAAGATCATGTGGGAGCATGCTTATTTGGTAAGATTCCTTCGATCCTTTGGGTGAAAACATGGGAGGAGGTTTTGAGCCTACTGAAAGCAGAATGGGGTGACAAAGCCAATGTGGCTATTTATCCCGATGGGACAATACAGTATTTTCCTTTTAAATGACTCCTTAATTCCTCTGATTTTGCTCATCTTTAAATATTGACAGCTTTCAAAAATAGTTATATTCAATCATCGGTTAGGGAAATACTTCTTAGAAGGGGGAGAGGATGGAAAAGAATCATGTCGTAATCGTCAGTGCTGTTCGGACGCCTTTTGGAAAATTCGGAGGAACTTTAAAGGACATTCCTTCCATCGATCTGGGTGCCATGGTGATCCGTGAAGTTTTGAAAAGGGTGAGTGTGAAGGGGGAGGAGGTGGAGGAGACTTATTATGGATCCGCTGTCCCTGGGGAGGTGGGTTTGGAAACCGACGTCCCAGCGAGACAAGCCACTCTCAAGGCAGGGATGCCTTCAGAGGCTGTCTCCATAACGGTTGACCGTGCCTGTTGTTCGTCGCTGGCAGCTGTGAGATTAGGATATAGAGCAGTCAAAACTGGAGAGATTGAGATTGCTTTGGGCGTAGGTGCCGAGAATATGAGCCGTACTCCTCTTGTTGTCCCTCCTCATGTTAGATGGGGAACGAGGTTGGGTCATATTGAATTATGGGATGGTTTGTTTGGACTGGGCTATAAAGGGTTCAACCCCGTATCGGTTGACGCAGGGGATGTGGCTCTTGAATATGGAATCACACGGGATGATCAAGACCGATGGGCTTATCAAAGCCAGATGAGATATGCAAAGGCTTTTGCTGAAGGGAAATTTAAGATAGGTGAAGAGCTGATGAGGGTTGAAATACCATTAAAAAAAGGGCCCCCCATTATTCTTGAAAAGGATGAATTGCCAAAACCAGATACCACACTTGAAAAGCTCTCCAAACTGCCTCTTGTGTACGGCAGCCCTACGGTTACAGCAGGAAATGCCCCAGGGTTGGATACAGGTGCTTCAGCCATCCTGATTATGAGTGAAAAGAAGGCAAAGGAGAAGGGGCTTAAGCCTTTAGCTAAAATCCTCTCTATGGTTGCCACTGCCACAACTCCCCGTCTGATTGCAGCCATTCCGGGTTTCACCATTCAAAGGGCATTGGAGAAGGCTCAAATTACTCTCGACCAGATTGACCTCATCGAGGTCAATGAGGCATTCGCTGCCATGCCTCTGGTCAGTGCAAAAATTTTGGCTGATGGAAATCCCGAAAAGATGAAGACCCTTTTAGAAAAAACGAATGTCAATGGGGGTGCCATCGCCATTGGCCATCCTGTGGGCGCAAGCGGAGCCAGAATTCTGATGACCCTGGTTTATGAATTGAGAAGAAGGGGCGGAGGAATAGGTGTTGCCTCGATATGCGGAGGATTGGCCCAGGGAGATGGGGTGGTGGTTCAGGTGGAGAGGGAATAAATTGAGTTGATCGTGACATAGAAACCATTAAACTAATTTTGTTCCTCAGTTTTATTACCTTGGGTGTTTCTTCAGTCAAAAAAATTACTCCTCTTATCGCTTTCTAACGATAATGAAGAGAGTATGAGACGCTTATAATAAATAAAATATTATTAATTTCGCTTAGTTATATTCAATCTTTATCTCCCAATGTTTTATGCTGGTTCCTAAAAAATTTCTTGACAAAAAAGTAGCTATATGATAGAAAATAGAAAACTAAATTAGTTTCCTGGATTTTATGGAATCAGAAAAAAGGAATCAAATTCTTAGCCTTGCCAAAAAGAGATTTGAAAGGTTCGGTTTTAATAAGACTACCGTTGATGAAATCGCCAAAGCCGCCAGTATTTCGAAGCGAACCTTGTATCAGGAATTTGAAAATAAGGAGAAGATTCTTGAAGAACTTTTCATGTTTGAGGCCTTATCCGTCAGAAAGGTTATTCTGAACCAGATTAATAAAATCGTTGAACCAGCAGAAAAACTTCAAACGTACATCCGATTAGCCCTAAAATACCTCGATCAAAATCCATTTATCGTCAGTGTCCTCCATGATGAAGCAGGATTCTTTGCACCATTCCTGGAGGACAAACCCGACATCATTGAAACAGGGATTGAGGAGATTTTCGTCAATATTCTTAAAGAGGGCGTTGGAAAGGGTGTCTTTCGTAAAATGGATGAAAAGGTCGTTGGGCATTGTGTTTTCTTATTATTTAAGGGTCTTACGTATGGTAGAAATAGTCCTGACCACCCGTTTGGATTGAATCAGACTAATGAGTTTATCAATTTCATCATCAATGGAGTTATCATCAAACGGGGTAGAGCATGAATCGATTGTCTATACACTTTAAACCAAATGGTCCTGTGAATTCTATTCGAATGACCAGTCAGTTTTTGGGTCTTCCTCTTTACAAGGTTAATGCCTTTTTTGTTGATGGGCTCTTGATCGATACGGGCTTCGCCTTTGGTCGAGATAGATTTCTGAAACTCTTAGACACACTTCATCCTGATGTCGTTGTCAATACTCATCACCATGAAGATCACACCGGCAACAACTTCTGGATTAGAGAAAAGTACGGCCTTCTACCCCTGGCTCATCCCAAAACATTTTTTTATTTAAAAGATCCCTCTCAGTGGGTACCATGGTATCGGCGTTTGGTTTGGGGATGCCCTCATCCCTCAGAGACGAGAGAATTGGATTCAAAGGTTCAAACCAAAAATTTCCTTTTTTTGGTCATTCCTACACCCGGACATTCAGATGACCATATCTGTCTTTATGAACCGAATGAGGGATGGCTTTTTTCTGGGGACCTCTTCATCAGCGAACAAGTGAAATATTTAAGAGAGGATGAAGATATCTATTCTCTTATCGATTCTCTGAAGAAGGTGGCTGCCCTCCATCCAAAGAAGATGTTCTGTTCCTTCAGCGGTTTCGTCGATCGACCAGAAGAAGCCATCCATCGTAAGATTGAGCATTTAGAAAATCTAAAGAACGAGGTGGAAAGAGGTGTTCAGGAGGGTGTATCTCCTCGAGCGATTCAGCGAAGGCTCTTAGGGAGAGGGGATCAATTCTCTTTGATCTCCTCAGGCTATATCTCCAAACAGAACCTGATCAATGCATTTCTAAAACCAAAAAGGGGTTAAACGATGAATCAGAAAATCAGAAAGGCGGCGGTATTAGGGGCAGGCGTGATGGGAAGCACAATTGCTGCCCATTTGGCAAATGTGGGAATTCCCTCCTTTCTCCTCGACATTGTCCCGCCGGAGATGACAGAGGCGGAAAAGAAGAAGGGGTTGACATTCGAAAGTACGGAGGTGAGAAATCGGTTCGCTGTTCTGGGGAAGAACAGAATTCAAGAAACGAGGCCAGCATCCCTTTATTTGAGGGACGATGCAGAGCTCATCACCGTGGGAAACTTTGAAGATCATCTCTCCTGGGTTTCGGAGGCGGATTGGATCATCGAAGTGATCATCGAGGATCTGAACACGAAAAGAGAACTTTTCAAAAAATTGGTCCCCTTCTTAAAAGAAGGGACCGTGATCAGCTCAAATACCTCTGGCATCTCCATTAATAAGATGTGCGAAGGTTTCTCACGGGACTTCGCAGAGAGGTTTTTAGGAACCCACTTCTTTAATCCGCCAAGATATATGAAGCTTCTGGAGATCATTCCCATCCCATCAACCTCTAAAAGCGTCGTGGAGAGAATGGCCCATGTGGGCGAGAAGATTTTAGGAAAAGGTGTGGTCTATGCCAAAGATACCCCAAGTTTCATTGCCAATCGAATCGGGACATTTAGCATTTCCACTGTTCTGAGAACGATGGTGGAGGACGGGTACCGAATCGAAGAAATTGATCAGGTCACAGGTCCTGCCATGGGAAGACCGAAGATGGCCACGTTCAAGCTCGTTGACCTCGTAGGGTTAGATATAATTGTCCATGTGGCCAATAACCTTTATCAAAGCCTTCCGGAAGGGAAGGACAAAGAATATTTCAAGTTCCCCGATTTCATCCAAAAGATGGTGAAGAACCAGTGGTTGGGGCAGAAGACCAAGCAAGGCTTTTATAAGAGGTTGAAAAAGGAGGGGAAAGAAGAGACTCTGGTTCTGGATTATGAAAAACTCGATTACCGCCCCCAAGAGAAGGTGAATCTTCCTTCTGTGGAGATGGCGAAGAATATTGAAGATCTTGGAGAGCGGATCAGGACCTTCATCATGAGTCCAGATCGGGGAGGACAGTTTGGCTGGAAGATCTTGAAAAAGACACTGCTCTATGCAGCAGAGAAAATCCCTGAAATCGCAGATGATGTGGTCAACATAGATCGAGCGATGAGATGGGGATTCAACCACGAATTGGGACCCTTCGAACTCTGGGATGTCATTGGTCTGAAATCCTCTGTGAAAAGAATGGAGAAAGAGGGAGAAGTCATTCCACCGCTGGTGGAACGAATCCTCAGCAAAGGGTATTCCTCTTTTTATGAGAAGAGGGACGGCCGCGTTTCTTACTTTGACCTGGGAGCAGGCCAATACCAGGAGATCGAGGAGAAGCCGGAGATCATTCTTTTACCAAGCCTGAAAGATAGGAAGAAGACTGTTCTTTCAAATCCCGGAGCCAGCTTAATTGACCTCGGGGATGGTGTGGCCTGTCTTGAATTTCATTCCAAGATGAACACCATTGGGGCAGATACCATTCAGATGATGAGAGATGCACTCAAGGAGGTAGAAGAGAAATTTGAGGGTCTGGTGATCGGTAACCAGGCAGAGAACTTTTCTGCAGGAGCCAACCTGATGCTCATGCTCTTTGAAATTCAGGATGAGAACTGGGACGACATTGAATTCTCTGTAAAAGCTTTTCAGGATACCCTAATGGCCATAAAATATTTTGAGAAACCGGTCGTCGCCGCACCCTTTGGCCTGACTTTGGCAGGTGGATGTGAGGTCTGTCTCGCCTCTGCGAAGGTGCAAGCCGCCGCGGAAACTTACATGGGTCTTGTCGAAGTAGGCGTGGGTCTGATTCCGGCAGGTGGTGGAGTAAAAGAGATGTTACTCCGATGCACAGAAGGGATTCCATCGGGTGTCGTGGACGCAGAATTACTCCCGTTTGTTAGAAAGGCTTTCGAGACAGTTGCGATGGCCAAGGTGGCGACCAGTGCAAAAGAAGCACAGCAGTTGGGCTTTATGAGATCGACGGATAAGATTACAATTAACCGAGATTTTCTCATCCACGATGCTAAACATACCGTTCTTGATCTCGTCAAGGAAGGCTATCGTCCGCCCCGGCCAAAAAAGAATATCAAGGTCATGGGAGAGAGAGGACATGCCCTTCTTCAGATGGGGCTCTTCTATATGAGAGAGGGCGGTTATATCAGCCAATACGATGAGCATGTAGGCAAAAAGGTGGGCCACATTATGTCAGGAGGGAACTTACCAGACGGGACCGAAGTGACCGAGCAGTATCTCCTGGATTTGGAAAGAGAGGCTTTTGTCAGCCTTTGTGGAGAGGCCAAGACGCAAGCAAGAATTGAATATATGCTGAAGACGGGAAAACCACTTAGAAATTAACTAATGCAAAATGACCAATTAGCAATGCAAAATTAACAATAAGTAAGAGAATATGTATCATTGCTAACTTTGCGTTTTATAATTTTCAATGATTTTTGAGTAAGGGAGGTCTTATGAGAGAAGCAGTAGTGGTTTCAGCAGTGAGAACAGCGGTGGGTAAGGCTCCAAGGGGGATCTTGAAGGATACAAGGCCGGATGATATTGGCGCCCTCATCATCAAGGAGGCTGTTGCAAGAGTCCCTGGCCTGAAGGTGGAAGACATTGATGATATCGTCATTGGATGTGCCTTCCCTGAATCGGACCAGGGGCTGAACCTCGCAAGAGTCTTAGCCATGAGAGCGGGTTTCCCTTTTACGGTACCAGGGCAGACGGTAAATCGTTTCTGTTCCTCAGGACTTCAGGCTATCGCAACGGCGGCCTATGAGATCATGGTCGGGGCTCAGGACGTGATGGTCGCCGGTGGCGTGGAGTTTATGAGTCAGGTTCCAATCATGGGTTTGACCCCTTCGCCCAATCCATATTTGGTTGAGCATAATCCTCAGGCTTATACCTCCATGGGGCTCACCGCAGAAAATGTGGCTGATAAATTCGGCATCACCAGAGAAGATCAGGACCGCTTTGCCCTTTCCAGCCATCAGAAGGCAGCCAAAGCGATCAAAGAGGGGAAGTTTAAAGAGGAAGTTCTTCCTATTCTCGCGAAGGTAAAAGAGGTTCAAAAGGACGGAACGATAAAGATCAAAGAGGTCCTCTTCGATACAGAAGAAGGGGTTCGTTATGATGCCTCTTATGAAGGGATGGCCGCGCTCAAGCCTGCCTTTAAAGCTAAAGGGACAGTCACCGCAGGCAATTCGTCCCAGACGAGTGATGGGGCAGCCGCGCTTGTTCTGATGTCAAAGGGAAAAGCCGATCAGTTGAAAGTAAAACCTATGGCTATTTTCCGAAGTTTCGCTGTAGCCGGAGTTCCGCCCGAGATCATGGGGGTTGGTCCTGCTTATGCCGCTCCCAAGGCTATTAAAAAGGCAGGTCTCACAATCAAAGATATAGACCTGGTTGAGCTGAACGAAGCGTTTGCCTCACAAGCTCTTTATGTTATCCGAGAACTTGGATTGAATTTAGATATCGTGAATGTCAATGGGGGAGCGGTTGCCATGGGCCATCCCTTAGGATGCACCGGAGCGAGATTAACCACCACCTTGCTTTATGAGATGAAGCGGAGGAAAGTCCGCTATGGTCTTGTGACGATGTGTATCGGAGGCGGGATGGGCGCTGCTGGAGTTTTTGAAAGAGTGGATTAAAAAACAATACTCAATTTGAATGAACGATCATTGGTAATTTTGCATTGATCATTTTTCATTGATCATTTGGAAGGAGGCTATCATGGAAGAGTTCATTAAAGGGGGAGCGTTTCTGGTTGAATCAATTTCTCCTCAAGGGATTTTTACACCAGAGGACTTTACGGAAGAGCAGCGGTTGATTGCCAAAGCGGCGATGGAATTCACGCAGGGTGAAGTTCAACCACAGATAGATGATATCGAAGTGCAAAAAGAAGGACTCCTGCCGAGTCTACTTAAAAAGGCAGGGGAATTGGGTCTCCTCTCCGGAGATATCACTGAGGAGGATGGGGGACAGGGATTGGATAAGGTCAGCGTCCTCCTGATGATGGAGAAACTGTCTCAGGGAGGTGGAGGATCCTTCCTGGTGGCCTACGCTGTCCATACAGGTATTGGTTCTCTTCCCATTATCTTTTTCGGGAATAGGGAGCAGAAGAAACGATATCTTCCAAAAATTGCAACTGGAGAGATGATCACGGCCTATGCCCTGACTGAACCTGAAGCGGGATCGGATGCCCTGAATGCCAAGACCGTCGCAATGCTTAGCCCTGACGGAAAGTACTATATTCTGAACGGACAGAAACAGTTCATCTCCAATGCTGGATTTGCAGATCTGTTCGTCACCTATGCCAAAGTGGACGGGGATAAATTCACCTCCTTCATTGTCGAAAAGAAATTTGATGGGGTGTCGGTGGATGAAGAAGAGAATAAGATGGGAATGAAGGGGTCCTCCACACGAAGCGTCATCTTCACCGATGCCAAAGTGCCAGTGGAGAATGTTCTTGGAGAAGTGGGAAAGGGCCATATCGTGGCTCTTAACACCCTCAACATTGGCCGGTTTAAGTTGGGTGCAGGTTGTGTGGGATCGTCAAAGAGTGCGTTGCAGGATGCCGTGACTTATGCAAAGCAGAGGGTTCAGTTCGGTAAGCCGATTGCAGAATTCGGCCTGATCAAACATAAGATTGCAGAGATGGCGATTCGAACCTTTACTGTAGAGAGCATGGTCTACCGGACAGCTGAGATAACAGATCGAATTCTCCAGCGCATCGACCATCATGCTGAAGATGTCGGGATTCAAATGGCGAGGGCGATTGAGGAGTATGCCATTGAAGACTCGATTAACAAAGTCTATTCTTCAGAGATGTTGGACTACATCGTAGATGAAGCCCTTCAGATCCACGGAGGGTACGGGTATATTCATGATTATGCCATTGAGCGGGGTTACCGAGATTCCCGGATTAACCGAATCTGGGAGGGAACGAATGAGATTAACCGTCTCCTCATTATGGATATGTTGACGAAACGGGCCATGAAGAACCGTCTTCCTGTGCTTGCCGCAGCTCAGAAGGTGGCCAATGAGCTTCTCACCCTCAGACCCAAAATAGAAATGGATGATGGCAAGCTCACCCTGCAGAAGGAAATGGTAGAGATGTCAAAAAAGATTGGTCTCTTGGTGGCGGGGGCAGCGGTTCAAAAATACATGATGAAGTTAGCAGAAGAACAGGAGATCCTGGGTTCGATCAGTGATATTGTGATTGAGGTCTTTGCCATGGAAAGCGCGCTCCTCCGAGCAATGAAGACCATGGAAAAGTTGGGAGATGAGAAGGCACAGATTCAGAAAGCAATGGTGAAGGTCTATGTGAATGATGCCTTTGACCGCGTAGAATTTTTTGCAAAGCAGGCTTTCGCTGCCATTGCCGAAGGCGATACCCTTAGGACACAGTTATCCGCTCTCAAGAAACTGACCCGTTTTACCCCTGTGAATACAATTGCCTTGAGACGGGAAATCGCAGATTCCGTGATTAAAATAGGAAAATATCCATTTTAGCATGACCTGCCTACCACGGGCGGACCCTCTTTACCCCGTTAGAAATAATGCCCCCATTGTTCTGCAGCGGGGTTGCATTTTAAATAATTCCGGCGGGATTTAATGCCCCACTGGAATTTCTAACGGGGTTTACTCCGGGTAGAGGTAACTGCACTTCTTCAAGCTGTATTTAAAGAAAAACGAGGCATCGTGTTTTCCCTCTTTGCCTATCATTGATACCGATAATAGGCAATCTCGAATTGCAAGCGGACCGCCGTTTCTGACCGTAAGTCCAAAGATATCCTTGTCGGAAGACCTCTTAGGGACTTTGAGGAAGGATATTCGTTCTGGGGAGATTATTATCCTGTCCGCCTTGCCATCTCTTAAGGAGTTGTGACAGTCTGTCTGCAGAGTGAATATCGGCAAAAGGAGCTCAGAATCTCTTGGCCATCAGCAAGGATGCTGCAAAACATCTGGTAGAAAAGGAGAAACCATGAATCTCTTGCCATCTCTTTTTTCCCCTATCAAGATAAAATCGTTGAACCTGGTCAACCGGGCAGTCATGCCTCCCATGGGGACGAATCTCGGGAATCCGGACGGTACGGTGAGCGAAGCTAACCTTGCTTACATAAAGCGCCGGGCGAGAGGCGGGGCTGGCCTGATCATAACCGAAATTACCTCCGTCCATCCAAGCGGTTCGGTCATACCAAATGAACTGGGGGCTTATGATGACCGATTTATCCCCGGCCTGAAAAAGATTTCCGATGCGGTACATGCTGCCGGTAGCAAGGTGGCCTTGCAACTCCATCACGCGGGACGGGAAAGTCTTTATCTTCTGCAACAAGGAAAGGCCGTTGCTCCTTCGGCGATCCGGTCTTTGGTTTTCGGCCTGACCCCGCGGGAGATCACCCGCGAGGAGATTCATGAGATCATCACCGCTTTTGGTGCTGCCTCTGCTCGGGCTCTGGAGGCGGGGTTTGACGCCGTGGAAGTGCATGGTGCCCACGGATACTTGCTCACCCAGTTTCTATCTGCTCTTTCCAACAAGCGTGACGATGAATACGGGGGCAGTTTCAGCAACCGCAGTCGTTTCATGATTGAAGTATTGCAGGAGGTCCGCAAAACAGTAGGCGAAGATTTCCCTATCTCCCTCCGTCTGTCTGTGGAAGAATGTATTAAAGATGGTTATACATTCGAGGATATTCAGCCTATCCTCCCCAATCTGGTTAAAGCCGGAGCCGACATTCTGCATGCCTCTCTTGGAACGCATGGAAGTCCGGGCGGCATTACCAGCGCTCCCTTTGAGTATCAACCAGGTTTCAATGTCTGGCGGGCCAAAAAGTTAAAAGAGGTAGTTGGCCTTCCAGTGATTGCCGTCGGGCGATTCACAGACCCTTCACTGGCGAACGAAGTGATCGCTCGTGGGGAAGCAGACCTGGTGGCCTTCGGCCGCCAGTATTTAGCTGATCCTGATTTTCTAATCAAAGCGCGGGAAGGCCGTCCTGAAGATATCCGCAAATGTATTGCCTGCAATCAGGGATGCATAGAGCGCTTGATGCTGGGGGAAGGGAAAATCCGTTGCGCCCTCAATCCCGAGACCGGACAGGAAATCATTTACCCACAGGGGCCAGCTGGAGACCGTCGTAATGTATGGGTCGTGGGATCTGGCCCTGGTGGTCTGACCGCAGCGTATGAGGCCGCCCGTCTCGGCCATAAGGTGACCCTTTACGAAAAAGAGGAGGAAACGGGTGGACAGCTGCGCTTCGCTAGTCAGGCGCCCTATAAAGACCAATATGGAATTTGGGCCTCCTGGCTTACCTCCCAGGCCAAAAAGATAGGGGTCATCATGTGGACAGGGACTGAGGTGACGGAAAGGATGATTTCCGAAGGGAATCCGGAAGTGGTGATTTTGGCCACAGGAGGAGAACAGATTAAACCTGACATTCCTGGAATTGACCTTTCCCTTGCTTCTCATGCCTGGCAGATTCTGGAGGGAGCGGTTCCGCCCGGGAAACATGCAGTAGTAATTGGTGGCGGGTTGATTGGCATGGAAACAGCAGACTACTTGTGCCATAAAGGAACGCAGGTCACCCTGGTTGAAGTCCTTAAACAATCACCGGTTCTCAAATTCACCTCCCACGGCTATATGCTGCACACCCGGCTCAAAGAAGCCGGGTGCCGGCTTCTTTTCAACACAACTGTAAAGAAAATCGAAGAATCTTCTGTAACAGTTCTTATTGAGGGCAGAGAACAGGTTCTTTCCTCAGTCGACCAAGTCATCATAGCGGTTGGACTTAAACCCCACGATGAACTCAAAGCAATCTTACAGGCTAAAAAGATCCGTCATTTTATCATCGGGGATGCCCTCCAGCCTCGCCGAATCATCGAGGCCACAGAAGAAGGGGCTCGTGCCGCTTGGAACCTCTAAACAGTGGCCGTCCTAACATTGAAACAGCCCAGATTGCGGATCGCTAGAAAGCGACTGCTCGTCTGGCTCGGCGTTATAAGTGATAAGGAAATTAGTGAAAACTGTTTAATGAAGCTCTGGCCGGGGCAAATGATTCACTTACCCATGGGTTGGTTCACCCGCAGGGGCGGTGAATAAACATCCATTTTCACTGGCAAGTGGTGTAACACAAGAATGTCGGTATATTTCGAAAGGGATATTTTTCTTGACATTCAACTCCGTTTTTCGTATATTCAACTCCGCCAAAAGTGAGTTCTTAAAAATCAACAAATCCCTGCCAACAAGTTTTGCTGAAGGAATTGGGCTCAAATGCAGAGATCTTTTCTGCGATACTGAATTTCTCAGCGATTTTTTACTTGAAAATAGCTGTAGGCTAAACTGTGTTGAACGCGTGCGGAGAAAAGGCTGGAAAAAATTTTCTAAAACCCAAAAATCTTTATCAGGAAAGGAGGTTCAGTATGAAATCGATCAGTAAGGGTATTTTCATTCTTGTATGTATTCTTTCTTTTTTCTCCCTGACGACCTTTAGCCCATCCACGGCGATGGCCTTCGAGCCCCTCAAGGGGGACCTTTCCAAGTATGACCCGAACAAGCTGACTCTCCCAACCGGCGATGTCATTAAGATCGCCATGTGGGATCAGGTTTCAGGGGTGAACGCCTATCTTGCGGAGGCTTACTCTGCCTTACTTGGATTTGTCGCCCAGGACGTCAACTCCCAGGGCGGGATCAAGGTGGACGGCAAGATGAAGAAGGTCTCGTTCGTCCTGGCGGACACCCAGGGGAGGCCGGACCCGGGCAAACGGTCGGCCGAAAAAGCGATCCTGCAAGACAAAGTTGACGTATTTGCGGGAGTCGCCGGAAGCCACGTTGCCAAGGTGGGCCAGGCGGTGGCCAAAGAACATAAGACCATTTTCATGAACGTCTCCGCATACTCCGATGAACTCATGGACCTTCCGGACTGGAACGAGTATGTCTTTCGCACATGTGGGACCTCCGCCACCGTCGGCAAGAGTCTGGCCATTTTTTATGAAAAACGCCCCGAAACGAAGTTTTACATCTTAGCTCAGGACTACCTCTGGGGACACTCCTCCTGCGCCGCCTTCAAAAAGGCCTTAAAAGAGTCTAAGCCCAAAGCCCAGATCGTCGGCGAGGAGTACTTTCCCGTGTACACCAAGGATTTCGCGCCCTACTTAGAAAAGGTGAGGGCCTCTGGAGCCGAGGTGATTGTTCAAATGGCCTGGGGGGCCGACAATGAGAACCTGATCAAGCAATCGAGACAATTAGGTTTGAAAAGCCCCTTGAAACCGGAATATTACATCCCCATGGCCAGTCCCTTTCTGGATGATACCCGCCCCTTAGTGACTGTCGGCGGCCCGGCAGGGCGAGGCTTAGTTCTGTGCACAGATTTCTACCTGGACCGCAGGGTGCCGAATGTTAAGAAATTAGCCGACATATGGACCGGCCTGTGGAAGACATGGAAAGCGCCCTATAACACAGAGCTGTACCAATGGCCCGGCGGCGGCTGGTATAGAAACCTCACCTCCTACTACTGGTACCTTCAGGTTGTCCAGAAGGCCGGCAGCACCGATGCGAAGAAGGTTATCGCCGCCTGGGAGGGGGACACCTTCGATTTCTTCGGCTGGAAACATTACATGCGGCCCGCTGACCATCAGGTTATAGCGGACCGCCCCATCGCTGAAATGGTGTTCCCCAATACCTGGGACAACCCCAATTGCGCGATGCCCGGCGATCCGACCTGGATACCGGCCGCGAAATGCTTCCCCACTTTCGATGAAAAACTCAAAGGACGGCTCAGCAAGAAATAGGGTATCTCAACGCCCTGCTAAAAGCTCGCCTCCACTTTCAGTCGGGGGCGAGTTTTTAGGGGAATTATTAAACCGTTCCTTTCAACTTCACTTAGCTTTGCTCTCTCATGAGGCTTTTAGCAGGAGAATAGATAGATGAGCCCGACCGCTGTGCTGTATGTTGCTCAGGCCATTCATGGGTTGGCCTACGGGATGTTGCTCTTTCTCTTGTCATCCGGCCTTACCATGATTTTTGGCATGATGGGGATTCTGAACATTGCCCATGCCTCTTTTGCCATGCTGTCCGCCTATTTTTGTTATCAGGTTTTAGTCATGACCGGAAATTTTTGGGTGGCGCTGCTGATTGCCCCAGTGGTCGGAGGAATCTGCGGGGTTCTGGCAGAGCGTTATCTTTTGAGAACCGTCCATAAACAGGGACATCTTGCCGAACTCCTCATCACCGTGGGGATCATGATGGTCATTTTGGAAATCGTCAAAATCTTCTGGGGCACCGAGAGTCTGGTGGTAAAAGTCCCCCCGAGTTTGAGCGGGCTTGTGAATTTTGCGGGTCTGACCTACCCGGTTTATCGACTTTTCGTTATCGGGTTGTCCATCGCGATTTTGGGCATTATGGGCTTGATTCTCTTCAAGACCCGGTTGGGCAAGATCGTGCGGGCTGCCGTTTCCGACGCGGATATGGTCAATGCTCTGGGAATTAATACTCCCGTGGTCTTCATGCTGGTTTTCGGGATCGGGACATGGCTGGCCGGAATCGCCGGAGTGGTGGCGGGCCCGCTCCTGACCGTGTTTCCGGGAATGGCCGACCAGTTGGGCATGGATGCTTTCGTGGTCGTGGTTGTGGGAGGATTCGGGAGCCTGGGCGGGGCTTTTATCGTGGCCCTCTTTTTAGGGGAGTTGAATGCGTACGGCATCCAGTTCATTCCCCGGCTCGCACCGATCCTGATGTTTGCCTTCATGGCCATTGTCTTGGCCTTCAAGCCTATGGGCCTTTTTGGACAAAGAGAATGAAGAATAACAACTATAAGTGGATTCTATGGGTGGTGGTTTTTATCATCCTGGCTGCCTTCCCGCGTGTTTTCGGCATCTATTATATCAATTTCTTTGCCGCCTTTGCCATCTTTTCCCTGTATGCCGTAACGCTCAATTTGATGCTGGGTTATATGGGGGTTCTCAGCTTTGGACACGCAATGTTTTTTGGCACCGGGGCCTATGCCACGGCCTTGGCCTTAACGCACATCCAGGGGTTTCCCCTGTTGCCGGCGGTCCTGGTCGGCGGGTTGGCCGGCGGCCTGCTGGCCTTGATTCTAAGTCCTCTGCTGGTCAGGGTCACTGGGACCGCGTTTGCCATGTTGACCTTAGCCTTTGGCCAGCTCATCTTTGTTCTCGCCCTGAAATATAGAGAGGTAACCGGCGGTGAGGATGGAATCGGGGGATATCCCATTCCGCCACTCCACATCCCTGGAGTGGCGTCCATTGATATGACGAATCAGGTAAATTTTTACTATTTTGCCGTAGCGGTGGTCGCGATATGCCTTTTCATCCTGTGGTTTTATACCCGGACCCCGTTTGGCAACGTCGTGGTTGGCGTCCGGGATAATGCCATGCGGCTGGACTACTTGGGTTTCAATCTCCCGCAGACCAAGGCGATCAACTTGATCGTCTGTGGTGCCTTCGCCGGGATTGCAGGTGCGGTTCACGCGCTACTTCAGAAACTGGTTTCCACTGTGGGCGTATTGGATATAAATAATTCCTTTGCACCCATCATGATGGCATATATCGGGGGCGTAGGAAGCTTCCTCGGCCCGATCATTGGCTCGGGTGTCCTTCACCTGTTAGAAGACCTGGTTATTAGATTTACACAGCGGATTGGCCTGGTGAACGGCGTGATCTTCATCCTGGTGGTCTTATATGCGCCAACGGGCCTTGTCGGTCTTTTCGGAGCAGCCAAGGCAAAATGGTTTCATAAGGAGAAGGCTTCATGAACATTCTGGAAACCAAGAGGCTCTATCACGATTTCAGCGGATTGGAAGTGCTTTTCGATGTCAACCTGCAGGTTGAAGAAGGAGAGCGGCACGCCGTCATTGGGCCCAACGGCGCGGGGAAAACGACTCTCTTCAACGTCATCACCGGAACATACCAGCCGAGCCGGGGGCAGGTCTTCTTCAAAGGGAAGGAAATCACCGGAACCAGGCCACACAAGCTGATGCGCCTCGGCGTGGGGCGCTCCTTTCAGATCACCAGTACCTTTAACCGGTTGACCACTTTCCAGAACATTCGACTGGCCATCCTTTCTAAAAAGGGGATCCGTTTTCATTTGTTCCGCAAGGTGGACAAGATGCAGGACATAACCAAAGAGACCGACGAGGTCTTAAGGCGGATCAATCTGGATCAAGAGCGGGATGTGCCTGCCGGGATCCTGTCATACGGGAAACATCGTTCCCTGGAAATCAGCCTGGCCCTGGCGGCAGACCCGGACCTGATCATGCTGGACGAGCCCACGGCCGGTATGTCCCGAGATGAAACTCATTATGCCGTGGAGCTAATCAGACGGCTCACTGAGGGCAAAACCGTGGTCATCATCGAGCATGATATGGACGTGGTCTTCTCCCTGGCAGACCGCATCACGGTACTCCATTATGGGCAGATTCTGGCGACAGGGCCTCCGGTTGAGATCCGGCAGAATCAGGCGGTTAAGGATGCCTACCTGGGAGAACTGGAGGTCTAACGAATTAGGCATGGGGCATAGTGCATAGAGCATAGCGGAAAAACCTGAAACTTGAAACTCGAAACTTTATTTGCGCAAGGAGCAGGGATGTTACTGGAAGTCTATGATTTGAATACTTACTACGGCACGAGCCATGTTTTGCAGGGAATCTCTCTAACCGTCGCTCAAGGTGAAATGATCGCTCTTCTGGGTCGAAACGGCATGGGGAAAAGCACAACCTTGAAAAGCATTATGGGCCTGGTCAAACCGAATTCTGGATCGGTAATCTTTCAAGAAAAGGATATTACGGGTCATCCGCCTTACAAAGTGGCCAGGGCCGGTATCGGTTATGTTCCTGAGGAGAGGCGCATCTTTCCCAGTCTGTCCGTGCTGGACAACCTGTTCTTGGGAGTCAAAGGAGGGAAAATCGGCAACCCCAATGATCCAAGCGTATGGACAGTGGACAGAATCTTTCGCCATTTCCCCATGCTACAAAAGAGAGCCCAGCAGCCGGGAAGGTTCCTATCCGGAGGTGAGCAGCAGATGTTAACCATTGGCCGTTCCCTGATGGGTAATCCCGGATTGCTGTTAGTTGATGAACCCACGGAAGGCCTTTCGCCGCTCCTGGTCAAGGAAGTCAAGGATATCCTGGAAGAGATCAATAAGGCCGGCGTCTCCATTCTCTTGGTGGAGCACAACATCAAGGTGGCTATGTCTCTGGCAGACCGCGTCTACCTGATGGGTAAGGCGCACATCGGGTTTGCGGGTACCACAGAGGAGTTAAAGGCCAAACCGCAGGTCCGCGAAAAATATCTGGAAGTCTAAAATGATCAAGAAGCAGAAACAGCAACAATCTCCACTTTCCGTCGAGATTCTGAGCATCTCATTCAAAATTTTCCTATGATACTTCCCTGGGCCAGTTAACGCTAAATTTTTTAGGCACCTTAGCTAATTCATAAATGTCCTTACGGACAGCTCAAATCTGTAACAAGATAATCGAACGACAAGTTTGGGGAGTCAGCCATTGGTAATAAGTTTGAATCCTATATTTCCGATGCCTGTCCCTGAAACCTTCACCCCTTATCAAAAAATGACTTCGGCAATCATCCTTTTCTCCTTTTACAGCTGGAAAAATTAAGGATAGATAACCGACATCTGCACTTTTTAGTCGATCGCACCTCAACCTGACTTCCCCTTTCGCTTTCCTCCCGCGAACTCTAACAATTTTTTTACAGCAAGCTCATACATGATCTGGCGGGGAACACAGTGCTGAGGAGCGAAGGTACGGATGTAATTGATTTCCTCCTCAGTAGGAATTGGGAAAGGTTTTAGAGTGTTGGCCACCTGGAGGTCCCAAGGGACCTTAGACGTGACCTTGTTGAGATCGACACCCGGGAGTAAAGACTCCAGATAAACCTCCTTAGTCTTCTTGTCGAAGCGGAAGATGGCCTCGTTAGAGATCATCATGCTGGGTCCGGAACCTATGGCAAAGAGTCCACAGCGGTCACGTTCATCGCCGCCCCCCAGGTATCCAGGGGAGGTGAAGTAGTCGAGTTTGTCCACGAACTCGCCCCCTTTCAAAGTGAGGATGGTTTCCTTGGCGTAGGAGACGAAGTCGGGCGCCCCACCAGCGCCGGTGAGCCGCATTCCGGTTTTGGGGGTGCCGCCTACGAAGGAGGTGTTGATGTTGCCGTATCTGTCCACCTGGCCTACGCCCAGGATGGCCTTGTCCACAAAACCCCGGTAATTGATGGTAGTGAAGGTATTGAAAAGATCGAGGGCATACGAGTAACCTCGCAGGCACATGACGTCTGCTATATGGTTAGGGGGTACCAGTGGCTTGAAGTCAATGATGCCAGCCTCGGTCATGAGAACGACATTTGGAGCATGGGTGGCCTTTGCCAAGCTACCGGCAGTAGTGGGCAGACCGACCCCGAGCAAGACCCTTTCGTAATCCTTGATCTCGCGGGCCACCGCGATGATCATCAGCTCTTCTTTAGTCGCTTTTGGAGACATCGATCAACAACCCCCTTTCTTCCAGTAATTTTTCGAACTCTCCCCGGGTCATATCGAACAGTAACATTTTGCCCTCGTCATCCCACATGGATGTGAAGGCCGAGCCGTAGTTCACCGGTGCGGAGTAGTAAGGCCGGGCATTGATCTTGTCGAGAGGCTCCTTGCCGAAGCGATCGATATAATGCTCAAGATAGGCCGCCCGGCTGGGCAGGTCATAGACCCATTCCTTCATCCAGGCCTTGAAGCCTTGCTCGCTCCGGTTGGCGAGATCCATCATGGCCCAGAATAGAATGTCCATGTTGTAGTAACCCGAGAGTTCGGCCGGGTGGGCCCCCCTCGGCTCCTCGATCACCGCGTTCACCCGGAACCCGGGCACGATTGTGTAATTCGGAGAGGATTTGATGATCTCGTGGTCCACGATCTCCTCACAGCTCACGATTACCCTTTTGCTGGCTAAGCACGCCCAGGATACCGAACCCAGGGAGCCCCAATACTGGGCATTCCCGAACTTGTCCGCCCGCTGCACGTGCACGACGCAGACGTCCGGTTTGGCCGCGGGAACCACCGGCACATCCCGGCCTGTGAAGGGGCACTTGACCACACCGAACTTCCCGTCACCCATGAAGTCCCGGACTTTGAATACATCCGAGGCCATGATTCCGGGAAGCACGGGCATAAAAGAGTAGCCCTGGGCCCCCGCGGTCAGCCGGGCGTTGTACGTGAAGTTCGAGTAGTCCTCGACTTCGATCTTTCCAGCCCGCTGGTAGCGCTCCAACATACTTCCGCCGGAACGGCCCCCCGAGCGCATGCAATAGGTGGTTACCACCCGGCTCACGCAGTCGCCGGCGATCAGCATTTCCACGTCAAACACCCCGGACTGGCTGTAGATGACCAACCCCTTCTTGCGCTGGCGGACGATCTCAGTAATCTGGTTGTAGCAGGTGCCCACCGTGTAGTTGCCGATCACGAGATGGTCGCCGTCGTTCACAAAACGACTGATGGCCTCCTGGGTGGTCATAACCTTATTTTGGTTTTCCCCGGACATTCTTCCCTCCTACATTCTTTGCCGTCTTGACAATAAACATGAGAGTTCAAGTGAGTTTTTTTGGGAGGATCAGCTTGGGCGATTGGAGCTTTTCTTCATCTCTTCTTCCCTAAGGATTTTTCTGAGGATCTTCCCAGTATGGCTCTTGGGTAGCTCCTTCACCAGCTGGATGCTTCTTGGATACTTATAGGGTGCTACCCGCTCCTTGACGAACTGACTCAACTCCTCTGGTGTAGCGCAAGCCCCTTGGCGAAGCACAACAACTGCGGTTACTTCTTCCCCCAAATCGGGATGCGGAACGCCCACTACTGCAGCTTCGACCACGTCCGGATGGGTGTAAAGGATCTCCTCAATCTCTCGTGGGTACACATTATATCCTCCGCGGATGATCATTTCCTTCTTTCGGTCCACAATGTAGATGTATCTTTCCTCATCCATGCGGGCGAGGTCGCCCGTGTGTAACCATCCTCCCCGGAGAGTTTCGGCAGTGGCTCCGGGTTGGTTAAGGTATCCTTTCATTACGCCGGGTCCGCGGATAATGAGTTCTCCTACTGCTCCCATGGAGACATCTTCATCCTGATCGTTCACGATACGTGCCTCAAACCCCGGAATGGCAAGGCCAATGGATCCAGGTCGGGTTTGTCGACCGAAGGGGTTTTCCACACACACTGGCGAGCACTCGGTAAGTCCGTATCCTTCATAGATGATGGTATGGAAGCGATCCTCAAATCGGCGAAGCACTTCCAATGGAAGAGAGGCACCACCTGAGACACAAAACCGAAGCCTGGATCGCCTCGGCGGACGAACATCGGCTAACTCCACCAAGCGGTTGAAAATGGTGGGTACTGCGATCAAGATCGAGCTCTCCTCCTCGATAGCGGAAAACAACTCCTCAGCATTGAAGTGGGGCCACAGCCGGATGGTCAAACCCAGATAAATAGAAGAGTTGAACACGCTTGTCTGCCCATAGATGTGGAAAAGAGGTAGGACGCCGAAAACCACGTCATGGGGATCGGTTGAACGCATGTTGGCCACGGTCATGGCGTTGTTTGTCAGATTGTAGTGAGTGAGCATAGCTCCTTTGGGATGGCCGGTGGTGCCACTGGTGTAGATGACGGCCCATGTGTCGTCATCCCGGGTTGGATAGGGATGAAATGCACCTTCATCAATGAAGAGTTCCTCCAGGGATATGAATCCCTGGCCTTGCGATACACCTTGGGCGATGCGGAGATCCATCTTTTGGAGGTGCTCCATAACCAGACGAGGGTGTTCCAAGTAGTCTTTGTGGCCGATGAAAGCCCGTGCCCCAGAGTCCTTAAAAATGTGCTCAAGCTCTCCCACTCTATAAAGGAAGTTCACTGGGAGAACTACAGCCCCAACTTTAGCTAATGCATAGTAAACGATAGCCCAATCTATAGAGTTAGGCATCATCAATACGCAGGTATCTCTGGGGTGGAGTCCCGCACGAACGAGTCCATGGGACAAGCAATCCACCTGTCTGTTTAATTCTTCATAGGTGATTGTTTGTTCCAGGAAACGAATGGCTGGATGCTCAGGCATTCGTACACTGTTCTCAATGAGAAGGTTGGAAATATTCACGATCCCACCTTACCCTTTACCTATTCAATAAACTCATCCCTTGACCTCCGGCCAAACATGATCAATGGTATCGAGATTAATTAGAAAATAAAGATCGCTTTCCCTTTTTCAACGTTCGTCAGAAGCCAACCAGCCATGAGATCGATGAGTATCATATTATTAGGTTCAACATTGTAAATCTTTTTCCAAGGAGAAGCGGTTGTGTGTCAAGGAGAAGGCATCGGAAGATATTCGGGTACCCTAATAGCTCTGCCAGAGGCAGACCCGCTAGAGCCCCAGGTACGTTTTACGAAGAACCTCGTTTTGAAGCAATTGCTCGCCGGTTCCTTCGGCGATAATTTTTCCAGAGGAGAGGACATAGTTGCGGGAGGTCATTTTGAAGACCGTGCTCACGTCCTGTTCAACGAGCAAGACGGTGATACCTAACTTGTGGATCTCTCCGATCTTCTGAAATACCTCTGCTCGCAAAATGGGGGCAAGGCCCGTCGAGGGCTCATCAATGCACAACAGTTTGGGTTTAGACATTAATGCCCTGCCAATGGCGAGCATCTGCTGCTCCCCGCCGGAGAGTGTCCCGGAGATCTGGTTTGATCGATCCTGTAGCACGGGAAACAGTTGATATACTTTGTCTAAGTTATCCCGAATTTCGTCCTTGTCCTTCAACAGGTAAGACCCGGCCATGAGATTATCGATCGCCGTCATCTCTCGGAACGGCCTTCGCCTCTCTGGACAAAGGGTCAGACCTCGCTTAACGATTTCATGGGCAGGTATCTGATCGATTCGCTCTCCATCAAAGGTTACCGCACCCTCAAGAATAATATCACCATGGGCTGACCTGCGCGTAAGCTCCCTCTCCCAGGCTACCAATCCGGTGATGGCTCTTAGCAGGGTCGATTTGCCAGCCCCATTGGGACCCACAAGGCTGACCAGTTCACCTGCATCGACACCCATGCTCAAATTGTTAATGAGCATGGCCTTGTCATACCAAACCGATAAATTGGCAACTTCAAGCAGCACGCCTAGATATCTCCTCCTCCGAGGTAGGCCTCAATCACTTGAGGATTTTTGATGATTTCATCGGGCGTTCCGTTGGCAATGATGGTCCCGAAATTCAAGACAATAATACGATCCACGATCTTCATCAACCATTGAAGCTTATGTTCGACGATGATCATGGCCGGTCCTTCGCTGTGCAATCGACCAAAACGGCCACCCTTGTGCAGGCGCTTGATGGATTTGGCCATGAGATCAGTCTCAGCAGGACTCAGCCCACCGAAAGGCTCATCTAGGAGGAGCAATTCCGGCTCCGTGGCCACGGCCCGCGCCACTTCCAGCCTTTTAAGGTCACCCTGTGAAAGCGTAGAGGCCTTTTCTCGCGCCATATCTGAAATGCCTGCGAATTCCAGGGCATCCATAGCCTTTGCCTCCAACCGCTTGACCCATTCTCCCCTCTTCATGGCACGTGGGGAAAGGCAGGAAACCATGACGTTGGCGATGATAGGGAGTCGCCGGAAAGGTCTCATGTTCTGGAAGGTACAGGCGATGCCCATATTGACGATGTTCCAGGTCTTGCGGCCTACGATTTCCTTTCCCATGAAACGGACGCTTCCGTTATCCGGTTTCAGAATGCCGGTGATCAGCCGCAGCAGCGTGGTCTTGCCAGCGCCGTTCGGACCAATCAGACCTAGGATCTGATCCCTTTCCATGGAAAAGCCGATGTCGTTGACTGCCCGGAGACCGCCGAAGTTTTTGGTGAGTCCTTTGATTTCAAGGAAGGATTGGGTCATATCAGCGCTCTTCACCCTCTTCTCTCAACTCCCTGCGCGAAACTTTTCCTACGTCCGTCTTCGGGAGCTCGCCCCTGAATTCGATAATCTTGGGAACTTTGTAGTGGGCGAGATTTTCTTTACAGAAGTTAATAATTTCCTCTTCAGAAATTTTACCCCGGGCTTCGCTTTCCAGGACCACATAGGCCTTGATCAGACTACCCACTTTTGGGTCGGGCACTCCCACGACGCCAGCAGCCTTGATTTGAGGATGCTGGTAAAGAACCTCTTCGACATGTCTGGCGAAGACCGAATATCCCTTGTACTTAATAAGATCCCGTTTGCGGTCAAAGAAGTGGAAATAACCTTCCTCATCCATGTTGACAAGATCTCCGGTTCTGAGCCACTTCTCTCCGTCAATGTCGATCAATGCCTCCCGGGTTTCCTCCTCCCTTTTCCAATAGCCTTGCATAATGTTCGGCCCGTTCAGAATCAATTCCCCAACCTCACCGGGCGGCAAGAAACCCGTGCCTTCGTATTCGATAATGGCGGCCTTCATACCGGGCAGGGGCACTCCGAAAGAACCCCTTTTGGGCCTTTGATAAGGGCTACCGTGGCTCATGGCAGTGGTCTCGGTCATCCCATACCCCTCGAAGATCTTTGACCCGGTCCTTCTCTCCCATGCTTCAATGGTCGATTCATGAAGGGTATCTGCACCACAGGCGATCAGCTTGAGCCGCTTCCAATTGACCCTGTCTGTTTTTTCATATTCCTTGAGGTATTCAAACATGGTGGGCACACCATAGAATCCGGATGCCTGATATCTTTCCATGGCTGATAGGATGTCGTCTATATCAGGTGTGGTGAATAGGACCATTGTGAAGCCCTGAGCAAGACTTGAGAGCATCACGACGACCTGACCATAGATGTGGAAAAAGGGCAAAAAGGCCATGACCAATTCGTTGCCTTCTTCAAAGAAAGGCCAGAATGTTTTTGCCTGAGCCTGCAAGGCGACCATATTGGCGTGGGTGAGGATAGCTGCCTTGGGAAGCCCTGTGGTGCCCCCCGTGTAGGGAAGAGCTGCGATGTCCCTCACCGGGTCGATCGTTACTTTGGGAGGCTGAGGCGGGTATTTCTTTATGAGGTCCTGAAATTGAAGGAGGCCAGCCTGTTCCCTGTGCGTGGGGGTAGGAACCTTCATTTCCGAATAGACTTTTCCCAGGGCCCCCTTGCCTAAAAGCCTTTTGAGCGTGGGCAAGTAATCGGCAATGCTGGTAAGGATGACATTCTTCATGGCAATGCCGGTCTTCTCTACATTGTCGTACAGAATATCCTGACAGACCACGGTCGTCGCATCGCTGTCCTGGAGTTGATGCTTTATTTCATGACTGGTGTAAACGGGGCTGATGGGGGTGACTTTCGCACCGATTTTCAAGGCCGCGAAGTAGGCGATGACGTATTGCGGGCAGTTCAGGAGATAGAGGGCAACGGTGTCACCCTTCTTTACTCCTAAATCGGCTAAGGCTGTAGCAAAACGGTCGATCAGATCTTTCAGCTTTGCATAGCTGATCTTATTTCCGTAAAAAATCAACGCAGTCTTATTGCCGTATTTCTTCACGACCTGATCAAAGAGGTCAGGAACGGATATGGTGGGTATGTCCACAGTGTCAGAGACACCCTCGGGATAGTGCTTCAACCAGGGTTTTGCAGCATAGGCTTCCTTTGCGTTCATTTCCTTATCCTCCTGCTTTGTTTTGTTCCCACATATGACGCCTGATATCCAACATGAAGTGATGTCTTTATCGAGTATCCAGGATCCAGCATCGAGAATCTCTCAAAATATTCCTAGTCCAACGGCGCCGTACATATACGGCATGTATTACGCGTGGCGATATTCCTGATTTTGCACCTGGGACACTCCTTTTCTATCTTGTCCCGCAGCCAATGAAAAAGCCCATCAGGCATGTAGAGAAGTATCAATAGCACCACAACTGCGAACAGCAATGTTCGGTAGTCTTGCACGATGCGGAGAAACTCCAGCAAGGGAAAAAGGATGAAGACCGCGCCGACCGGGCCATAGATGGTCACGATCCCACCGAAGATGGCGTATATGACCACCGAGAAAGACAAGAACAAGTCGAGGGTTGAGGGGCCTGCAATCCTCATAAAATGAGCATAGAGCCCCCCGGATATCCCGGCAAAAAAACCGCTGAGGCTGAAGGCCAAAAGTTTGTAACGTGTCGTGTTGACTCCGGCGGCCCTGACAGCCACTTCATCCTCCCGGATGGCATGGAAAATAATGCCGATATTGGAATCGGTTATCTTCCACATGATGGTGCACAGGCCGAGCATCACGATGGCGACGGTGTAGTAATCAGCGACCCGAGTCTGAGTCAGTCGAACAATCCCTGAAATCCCCAACTCTCCGCCCGTGAAGTTGGGAAATGCAAAAATGAGGCCTGTCAGGATGAGTGGGAAGGCAAGGGTGGTCAAGGCCAGATACGTACCTCTGAGCCTGAGGCATGGTATCCCTATGATAAGGCCTGCCAAAACTGCACATAACGCGCCAAGGGGAACGCTGGCCCATGGAGGGATACTCGCATGCAGATTGAGCAAAGCTGCGCCGTAGGCCCCCACTCCGAAGAAGAGGGCATGCCCGAAATTCATCTGGCCGGTAAAGCCGGAAAGCAGATCCCAACTCGCAGCGAATATGGCAAAGATACTGGTAAGAGTAAAGATACGCAGGAGATAGATATCTTTGGTAAACACCGGCAAGAGGAGCAGAAAGAGAAAGAAGAGCATGACGACGACACGGGATGGGAGAACAAGCACTTCGTTTCTGACTACGGTAAACAGTTTTCTTAAATAAAACAGAATGAGGTCCATGTCTACCCCGTTAGAAAGCCCCGCTGCTTATAGCGGGGATTAAAATAACATTCCTTTTAGAGCAAATTGCACGGGGTTTAAAGCCCGTGTGAACCCTCCCGTTAGAAGGGCGAAAGGTCTTCTAACGGGGTCTACCTTTCTTCCTCGAAGTACACGCCAAAGAGGCCTTCCGGACGTATGAGCAATACCAGAATCATAATGGAGAGGGCCACTGAACCCTTCAGATAGGCACCCATGGGAGCCAGAAAGACCACCAATGCTTCTGCAAAGCCCAGGATGTATGCCGCAATGAAGCTGCCCTTGAGACTGCCAAGCCCGCCTAATACGACGACAGCCATCATCATGACCAGCGGGGCCCCCCACATCTGTGGTTCAAGTACGGTGAGGGGTACGACGATGGCGCCTGTGAATCCGGCTAGCCCAACGGAGAGCCCCATGGTCATCATGGCCACCCGGGCCTCGTTGATCCCCATGAGGTTGGCCACTTCTCTATCTTGAGCAGTGGATCGAATGGCCAGGCCCAAGTTCGTTCTCATCAGGAAGACCCAAAGCACCGCCAAAATGAACAAGGCGGCGCAGAAGGTCAGGAGCTGTTGATAAAAGACCTTTACCCCCAAGAGGATAAAATACCCCTTGATGAGTGCGGGCACACTCAAAAAGGTGCCCGTGAATATCAGAGTCATAATTTCCTGAAAGATCATCGCCAGGGCGATGGTCGCTATCAGTACGGCACCTTCATGCTCTCGGATAGGGTTGATCAGAGCTTTATAGGAGAGCATGCCCAACAGGGTGACCAGAACAATGGCTGCGAGCATGCCCCAAACGGGATGAAGGCCCATTTTTTGGGTAATGATATAGATACAGTAGGCAGCCAACATGTAGAAGGCGGTATGAGCGAAGTTAACGATACGGGCTACGCCGAAGATAAGTGAAAACCCAATAGCGAGAAGAGCAAATGTGCTCCCATTAATGAGACCGCCTATGATGATGTCTATTACGAGCGCCATGATGACCTCATTGTTTAAGAAATAACGTGTCCGTGTCCGTTCAACGTGTCCGCATAAATTCAAAACAAATTCTAATTCCCCTAACCCCCCTTTGTAAAGAGGGATTAGGGGAATTTCCATCAACGTCCCGAAAAGGGGGCGGGCGCACCACAGCGGATAAATTATTTCTTATACTTTTCGATCATCCAAGGCGGTAACTTTATGGGAACGATTCCCTTGTAGGTGACCTCGGGTGCCTCTGGAGTGGCCTTCCACTTGTAGGGCCAGACACCTGCTATCTTATCATCCTGCCATTGAGTAGCAAGACCGGTCAGGAACCCCGGTCCCCATGTTAGGTCATGGAGAGGTTTCCCATCGGCAGTCTTCATATATTTTACGGTGCCGGAAGGAACCTTGTACACACGCTCCTCCAGGATGGATACAATCTTGTCAGAATCGAGGGTTCCGGCCTGCTCAATGCTCGGCGCAAGCCCGTAGACAATAGCGGCGTAGGTATCCGCGGTGTAGGTCGGCACCTCGCCGAATCTTTTTATATAGCCCTCAACAAATGGCTTTGTGAGTTCATTTTGCTCAACGCTACGGGCATAGGTATTCGAGGTCATCACGTAGTTACCCATCCCCTGGGTGGCCTGCCAGAAGCCCTCCTTCTGGGCCTCCACATTGATGCCGACCTGAAAGGCCGGGATCTTGAGTTCGCCCGCCTGTCTGGAAAACGGAATCCCCACGGATGAGGAAAAGATTTCGAATATGATATTGGCCTCTGCACGCTGGATGGCGGACAGTTCGGCGGTGACGTCCGTGGCAACCGGAGAGGGTCTCCAAATACCTGCTATCTCCATACCCATCTTAGGGATGGTGGCCTCGGCCGCCGGGATCATCGGATCTGCCCACAGGGCCTTTTCCATGACGATAGCGACTTTTATTTTGGGTATGTTCAAGGATTGTTTCAAAACGGCTCCAACAGTGCCCAAATGGATGAAGGCCGTTCTGACAAGGAATGTGGAATTGAAAGGGGTGCCCCGGAAAAAATATTTGTAGGTGTTGTAGTTCTTGGCCACCCGCTCACAGAGCTCAGGATGAGCAGCCCCACAGCCGATAAAGATTTTTTTGTGGTCCATGGCAATGTCCTGCATGGCCAGGACAGCCTCGGTTCGGAAACCACCAAGAACGAAATCCACTTTGTCCTGAGTCATTAAACGCTCCATGGCGTTGGTGGCATCGGTAACGTTCAGGAATTCATTGGAATCTGACTGAATAAGCTTGATTTTCATCTTTTTGCTGCCAACCTGTATGCCCCCCTTGGCGTTAATCTCATCGGCAGCCATGGTCGCCCCGTTCCAATGGCCCTGGCCCTGCACAAATTTCATTGGGCCGATCACCCCGATCTTAATCTCCTGCGCAAAAGCAACTGCCCAGGACGACACTAAAAATAAAGAAACCATTGCCAATACAAAAATCCTTTTCTCCCACCTTTCCATTTTGAAACCCTCCTTTCTTTTTGATGGCTCAAAATACTAGCCAAAGATATTTGAAATTTTTCCAATATATTTTCCCTCCCCCTCTGAGGGGGGAGGGTCAGGGTGGGGGTGGACAACGCATTAGGTCCCCCCTCCCCATCATCCCCTCCCGCCAGGGGAGGGGAGGTTATTTTCGAGGCGATCAAGAGAGCGTCGCTTTCCCATAAAAATTGCGTCCCGACTCAGCCATCTCCTTAAGCAGAGAAGCGGATTTGAATCGGACTCCCTGCTCTTTCTCCAACTTCAACAGATGCTCGTAGACATTGCGTATCCCCCAGGCATCTGCATAACGGAGAATGCCACCGCGGTATGGAGGAAATCCAAGTCCATAGATAACAGCCAAGTCCATATCTTGGGGTCTATCGCAGATTTCCTCCTGAATCATATAGGCAGCTTCGTTAATAGCACGGGCAAGCATCCGGTCCACGATTTCCTTAGGAGACAACTTTTTTGGTTTTATCCCTTTTTCCTTTAAATATTTTTTGATCACCTCCTGAACCTTTGGATTCGGGACAGGTTTCTCGCTACTGTAATCGAGCCAACCCGCTCCAGTCTTACGACCATAAAAACCAGTTTGGTAAACAAGCTCGTAAATAGGTGACATCTTCCAGCGATCTCCAAAGGATTTCTCAAAATTCCTTCCCACGTGATAACCGATGTCAATGCCAGTGAGGTCGCTGAGCGTGGCCGGTCCCATGGGCATTCCGAAATCGAGGACCGTTTCTTCAATAAGGGCTCCATCCACTCCCTCGTCTATCATGAAGGTAGATTCGCCCATTAGGGCTCCAAGCTGTCTCGATACATAGAAGCCAGGACCATCATTCACCACGATGGGCACTTTGCGTATCGCCCTCGCAAAGGCAACACTCGTTGCCAATGTCCCATCCGATGTCTTTTTTCCGCAGATGATCTCCAGCAATGGCATCCGTTCCGCAGGATTAAAAAAGTGAAGCCCGATCATCCGACCTGGGTCTTTCAGGACGGAAGCCATTTCTGTAATGGGAAGCGCTGAGGTATTCGTGGCAAAAGTGACCTCTGGCAGACAGATCTCTTGAAGCTTTTTCCATATCCCTTGTTTGATGTTCATATCCTCCAATACGGCCTCGATGATCAGGTCAGCGCGCTTCATGTCATCAATGGAAGTCGTGGTGGTTATACGATCACGGATCATGCGATCGAGCTGTTCCTGGGTCATCTTCCCTATTTTTATTGGGTAAGCAAACGTCTTTCGAATAGCGGATAGCCCTTTCTGGATGGCCTCATCATTGATATCCCAGAGGATGGTCTTGAACCCATTGCTGAGGAGGAGGTTTGTGATGCCAGAGCCCATTGCTCCTCCTCCAAGCATGGCCACGGTCTTAATCTTTTGTGGCTCCACGCCTTTTATTCTGGGAAGCTTTCCCGCAGCCCTGGTGTTGAGGAAAATCCCGATCAGGTTCTTGGCCACATCCGACACAGCACAATCGCTGAAGAGTTCGGCCTCGATCTTCAGGTCGGCCTCGAAATCGTCAGAGAGTCCCCGCTCCATGGCCTCAATGGCCTTGAAGGGTGCAATATATCCCTTGCCTTTCTTCTCTGCCTCCCCCCTGGCGAAAGAGATAATCATTTTTTTCGTGACAAAGTTTGGAAGTCGATCCTTCCTTAGGCGCGTCATTCGATCTCGATGATTTAATTCACCGGATATGAAGCGCTTTGCAGCCTCCAAAGCTTTCTCCAGAAGAGACTCCGGAGGAACGACCTCATCAAGGCAACCTTTTTCCAATCCCTCTTCTGACGAAATGGGCTGACCTGTTGCAATCATCTTCAGAGCATCAGGAAGTCCCACAAGTCGGGGAAGTCTTTGTGTTCCCCCAGCTCCAGGAATTAAACCGATCTGGACCTCTGGCTGCCCCACCTGTATTCCTTTTGCTGCAATTCGATAGTGGGAGGCCATGGCGATCTCCAATCCCCCTCCGAGGCAGTTTCCATTTAGGGCAGCAATGACAGGCTTGGGTCCTTGTTCTATTGAATTGAGGAATCGGTTGTTCTCCATCACCAGTGGAAAAATAAAATCTCTTTCTTTTACCTTCTGAATCTCTGTGATGTCCGCGCCTGCAATAAAGTTCTTCTCGGTCCCGGTGAGGATCACAGCCTTCACCTCGTTGTCTCCATAAGCTGAGATCAGGGCATCTCTCATTTCTTCTACAAATGGCTTGGAAAGCTGATTAACAGGCGGATTGTTTAATCTTAGAATAGCGACTCCTTGTGTGAGTTCAACTTTTATCGTTCTGTAATCTGTTTTCATAAGTTTCCACTCCGGTGATTAAGATTTAGGGAACTAAAGCAGGGGAATATAAAATCATATCGTAGACTTGATTGGTCAAGATTACCCACCTATCGCCCCCTTTATACTTTCATCTGAAAAAAAAATCAATTGAAATAATATGTTTATATTCTTTCGTAATTTACCCCGTTAGAAATAATGCCCCAATGCCCCGCTGCTCTGCAGCGCGGTTAGGTTTTATAATCATTCTGGCGAGGTATAATGCCTCGCTGGAATTTCTAACGGGGTTTACGGCTCTCTCTCAATGATGGTGGCCACTCCCTGTCCACCACCGACACAGGCGTTGGCCAGACCATAGCGTCCATTCTTGATTTCCAAAATCCGGGCCAGTGTGCCCACCAGACGGATTCCTGTAGCTCCCAAAGCATGCCCGATAGCCGTTCCTCCTCCCATCACATTAACTCGATCTGGATCGATTCCAAGTTCTTTGATGCAGTTCAAGGCAACAATAGCGAAGGCCTCATTAATTTCCCAATAATCGATATCCTTAACTTGCAAACCCGCCTTCTCCAGGGCCATGTGGCTGGCAGGAATAGGACCCACCCCCATGATGGTAGGGTCCACTCCTGCGAATCCAATAGAACGGATGGTCGCCATAGGTTGGATTCCCTTTTTCTTAGCGGTCTCCTTGGACATCAGGATCATGGAAGCTGCGGCAGCGTTCAAGGGGGAGGAATTTCCAGCTGTGACAACCCCATCCGGTTTAAATGCTGGTTTGAGATCCTTCATCCCTTCAAACGTCGCATCATCACGAACGGCCTGGTCTCGATCCACGACCAGAATCTTTCCGTCTGCCTGCTCGGCTTTGATGGGGAGGATTTCGTCTTTGAAAAACCCTTCTTTATAAGCCTTGGAAGCGAGTTGATGAGCGCGAGCCCCCCAGCGATCCATATCTTCTCTGGTCAATCCACTCTGGGTGAAAAGTTTCTCTGCGGTGAGCCCCATATTTGTGGAGGTTGCCATATCCCAGTGCTTGTAGGCGGGATCTGTGGAAAGACGCTCATTCGGGGAGATAGCTCCCTTAACCAGATAGGGTCCGAACATTGGAACTCGGGTCATATGTTCCATCCCTCCTATCATGACGATGTCTGCAAAGCCGGCTGCAATTTCGAGAAACCCAAAATGGAGGCAGGCCATGCCAGACCCGCACTGCTGATCAACGAATTTTGCCGGAATCTTCTCTGGCAGGTTTGCTAAAAAAATCGGGAATCGGCCTCCATAACTCCACTGCTCGTTTACGCCATAAGCAGATCCAACAATAAAATCGTCAATCTCCTCGGCCTTAATCCCTGTTCGTTTAATCACCTCGGGAAGGAGTTTGGCCAGAAGTTCATCAGCTCTAAGTTTATGGAACCAATCTCGAGCCGGATCATTGGGTCTGGACCTGGATTGGGCAGTCCTTAAAAATCCCGCAATCACTACTTCTCTCATTATTTCCTCCTCGTTTACCCCGTTAGAAATAATACCCCGCTGCTCTGCGGCTGAGTTAGGGTTTAGAATAGTTCCTGCGGGGTCTAATCCCCGCTGGAATTTCTAACGGGGTGAACTCTTTCCTGTCCGATATTGGAAACTCACGAATTTGAATCATAGCAAGCCAAAAAACCGCTGCCAAGCGGATTAAGGGAATTTGAAAGTTAATCCCCAATGCATATTTTTTGCAGGAGGTTATATCGTAATTCCTCCGTCTATGGCGATAATCTGGCCTGTGACATAACTCGAAGCGTCCGAGGCCAGGTAAATAATGGCCCCCACCATCTCTTCTGGTTCGGCTGGCCGGCCCATGGGAGTTTTAATCATCGCCATTTTGAGAATGTCAGGATTTTTCCAGAGGGCTTCGCTGAAACGAGTTTTTGTTAAGCCCGGCGCGATGGCGTTCACGCGGATATTATATCGCGACCATTGCTGGGCCATTACCTTTGTGGCCATATTGACGCCAGCTTTACTTATGGAGTAGAGAGGTAAGATGTCGGGGGTAATCCCAGCGACGGAGGAGACATTGATAATTTTGCCTCCACCTTTTTCCCTCATTACCCTGGCGACTGCCTGACTAAGGAAAAATAACCCCTTGAGATTGAGATTCATAATGGAATCCCAGGCGCGCTCGTCAACATCTATGGCCGAAGCCATCGTAGGATTCGTGGCGGCATTATTCACCAAGATATCGATCTTCCCGAATTCCTCCAGGACTCTCTTAACAAGCTGATTGATTTCCTCCACCTTACCCAGATGGGCCTGTACCGGAAGGCATTTCCTTCCTAATTTCTTTATCCCTTCCCCTACCTTTTCCAGGTCAGGGAGTTTCCGGCTGACGATGGCAAGGTCAGCACCTGCTTGGGCCAATCCTATAGCGGTTGCTTCACCAATTCCCCGACTGGCTCCGGTGATCAGAGCGACCTTATCTTTTAAAGAAAAGTCCATTCTTTGTTACCTCCTAGCGAGAATGAGGTTTTTTGCACTTCTCAATCATGGTTCTCTCTCAATGATGGTAGCCACCCCCTGCCCGCCTCCGACGCAGGCGTTAGCCAGACCGTAGCGTCCACCCTTGACTCTCAAAATCCGGGCCAGTGTGCCCACCAGGCGGATTCCCGTTGCTCCCAAAGCATGCCCGATGGCCGTGCCCCCGCCCATCACATTAACTCCGTCTGGATCGATTCCCAGTTCCTTGATGCAGTTCAGGACGACGATTGTAAAAGCCTCGTTGATCTCCCAGTAATCGATGTCCTTAACCTGCAAACCCGCCTTCTCCAAAGCCATGCGGCTGGCAGGGACAGGACCCACTCCCATGATAGTAGGATCCACTCCTGCGAATCCAATGGAGCGGATCGTTGCCATGGGCTGGATCCCCTTCTCCTTAACGGTCTCCTTGGACATCAGAATCATCGAGGATGCTGCGGCGTTCAAGGGAGATGAATTCCCGGACGTGATGACCCCATCCGGCTTAAAGGCTGGCTTGAGGTCCTTCATACCCTCCAGCGTCGCATCATCCCGAACGGCCTGGTCTCGATCCACGACCAAAATCTTTCCATCTGCCTGCTCGGCTTCGATCGGGAGGATTTCATCCTTGAAAAACCCTTCCTTATAAGCCTTGGAAGCCAGTTGATGGGACCGAGTCCCCCAGCGATCCATATCTTCCTTGGTAAATTCCCTCTGCGTAAAAAGCTTCTCCGCGGTGAGCCCCATATTCACGGCTGTCATCATGTCCCAGTGCTTGTAGGCCGGCTCTGTAAAAAGGCGCATGTTCAGAGAAATAGCTCCCATTTCCGATAGCCTTCCGCCCATGGGGACCCGGGTCATATGCTCCATTCCTCCAACCATCACGATGTCTGCAAAACCCATGGCAATTTCCATGAAGCCGATATGAATGGCAGCCATGGATGAGCCGCACTGTTGGTCGACGAACTTGGCGGCAATCTTCTCCGGCAAATTGGCCAGCCAAATGGGGGTACGACCACCATAAGCCCACTGCTCATTCACTCCGATGGACGATCCTACGATGAAATCATCGATCTCCTCAGCCTTAACGCCTGTTCTTTTAATCACCTCGGGAAGGAGTTTGGCCAGAAGTTCATCAGCTCTCAGTTTGTAGAACCAGTCCCGGGGCGGATCATTGGGCCTGGACCTGGATTGGGCAGTTCTCAAAAATCCGGCAATCACAACGTCTCTCATCCTTCCTCCTTGTTTTAATACTGAAAGATATTATTTATGAAATATTACTTGCAAAGAATTCCTCGATCTCCACCGAGGTGAGCATCTCTACCTGCCCCGTACCATATTAGGTTCAGGGCCTGCGGGAGACAGGTCAAGCTAAAATGGATATTTTCCCATTTTAATCACTGAATCTGCGATTTCCCGTCTCAAGGCAATCGTATTCACTGGAGTGAAACGAGTCAGTTTCTTGAGAGCGGATAACTGTGTCCTGAGCGTATCGCCCTCGGCAATGGCAGCGAAGGCCTGTTTCGCAAAACCTTCCACACGACCCAGGGCGTCATTCACATAGACCTTTACCATGGCCTTCTGGATCTGAGATTTTTCATCGCCAAACTTCTCCATGGACTTCATTGCTCGGAGTAACGCGCTTTCCATGGCGAAGACCTCAATCACTATATTACTGATCAGTCCCACGATGTCCTCTTCCGCTGGTTCTCCCAACTTCATCATATACTTCTGAACCGCAGCACCGGCCACAAGGAGACCAATCTTTTTTGACATCTCCACCATTTCCGCCTGTAAGGTTAGTTTCGCATCATCCATTTCCACTTTCGGTCGAAGCGTGAGGAGTTCGTTCGCCACCTTCTGAGCTGCTGCAAGCACGGGGAGGCGATTCTTCATGGCCCGTTTCGTCAACATATCCACGATCAGGAGGCGATTGATCTCGTTCGTCCCTTCCCAGATCCGGTTAATCCGCTCATCCCTGTAACCCCGCTCAACCGGATAATCATGAATATACCCATACCCTCCGTGGATCTGAACGGCTTCATCTACAACATAACCCGCCATCTCTGAACAATAGACCTTGTTGATCGAGTCTTCGATGGCATACTCCTCAATCCCTTTTGCCATTTGGATCCCAACATCTTCAGCCTGGCGGTCGATGCGCCGGAGAATCAGATCGGTCAGGCCTCCTGTTCGGTAAACCATGCTCTCCGAGACGAAGGTCCGGATTGCCATTTCCGAAATCTTGTGTTTGATCAGACCGAACTCGGCAATTGGCCTGCCGAACTGAACCCTCTTCTTGGCATAAGTGACTGCCTCCTGCAGGGCACTCTTTGCCCCTCCCAGACAACCTGCACCCAAGCTGAAACGAGCAATATTCAGGACGTTCAAAGCCACGATATGGCCCTTTCCAGTCTCTCCGAGAAGATTCTCTACAGGAACTTTGACATCGGAGAAGATGACTCCTCGAGTAGAAGAGCCTTTCACACCCATCTTATTTTCTTCCTCATCGAGCGAGACCCCTTCGAAATTCCGCTCGACGATGAAGGAGGTGAATTTTTCTCCGTCCACTTTGGCATAGGTGATGAAGGTACCGGCAATCCCGGCATTGGTGATGAATTGCTTCTGACCATTTAGAATGTAATATTTTCCGTCAGAGCTGAGAGTTGCCGTAGTCTTAGAGTTCAGGGCATCCGATCCTGCTTCGGGCTCAGTCAGGGCATAGGCGCCAATGATCTCCCCTGTGGCCATTTTGGGAAGATAACGTCTCTTCTGGTCTTTGGTTCCAAAGAAGACAATGGGAAGAGAACCAATTCCGGTATGAGCCCCGAACGAGGACATGAAGGAACCTCCTCCCTGGGCCATCTTCTCCCAGACAAGGAGAGAACTGACCTTATCCAAATCCTGTCCCCCATACTCCTCTGGAATGTCTGCGGAAAGGAACCCTAACTCCCCGGCCTTCTTGAGGAGGCTTAACAGGAGCCCCTCTTTCTTCTCTTCAATATCGTCAGCCACGGGTTGAATTTCACCTACCACAAATTCGGTAACTGCCTTCGCAATCAACCGTTGCTCTTCATTGAAGTCCTCCGGGGTGAAAACCTCCTGAGGAAAGATCGATTCAATCAGAAACGCTCCCCCCTTAATGAACTGTTCCATGGTCATCCTCCTTCCAAATGGTCACTGAAAAATCATCACTGCAAAATGAGCAATAATTATTTATTACGCTTCACGCGTGGACGGGCACGGCATGCTGTGTCCCTACTTATTCTCCCAGGGCAGTCGTTTTCCTTCGGGGGAATATCTGTAAAAACCCTTTCCGGCCTTTCGGCCCAGACGCCCTTCGATCACCATCCGTTCAATCAGGTTTGAGCTGGATACAAGGTGATCCACTCCCAGGGCCCTCATCGTCTTCGCAATTCGGACGTAAGTATCCAATCCAGCGTTATCAGCGATTTCGAAAGGGCCAGCATTCCACCCATAGCCGAGCCGCATGCCTACATCCACATCTTCGGGGCTGACGATTCCTTGATCAACCAAGTCAACGGCCTCACGGAAGGCCGCGGAGAAGATACGGTTCATCACAAAGCAGGGGATATCGCGCTGCACACGGACCGGGGTTTTCCCCAGGGATTGAACAAAGGCCACTCCTCGCTCGAAGATTTCCGGGGAAGTTTTCTCTCCTTTGATTACTTCTACCAATCTCATCAGCGGCACAGGTCCGAAGAAATGCAACCCCAGCACCCTCTCCGGTCGCTTTGTATTTTCAGCAAGGCGAGTAATGGGTATGGAAGAAGTATTCGTGGCCAGTGGAGTCTCCGGTCTGGAAATCCGATCCAGTTCTTGAAAGATCCCACGCTTCAACTCCTCCACTTCAAGAGCTGCTTCGATTACCCAGTCCGCCTTGGAGGTGCTCGATAGATCTTTTTCCGGTGAAATCCGCGCAAGCACTTTCTGGGAAGGTTCCTTGAGAAGGCCCTTGGCCGCCAGCTTCTCCACAGACCAACGAATATCCCTGAGGGCCCTGTCCGTGATTGCAACCTGGATATCCATCAGATGAACCTGGTAACCTGCTTGGGCCGAAACCTGAGCAATTCCTGATCCCATAAATCCTGCGCCCACAACCAAGACCTTCTCCATAGCTTTTCTCCTGTCTTTACCCGCCTTCTTCTTCATAGGGACTTCCTCCCTCCAGTTTTAAAAATCCCCTGAGGGAGGATTTTCCCAGACCTACTTCTTTGTTGCAGGGGCTTCCGGATTCTTTGGTCGTTCCGGAATACCCGCAAGCTTCTTAACCATTTTCTTGCGGGATTCGATGTCATACTGGGTAGTGATGGCAATCGCCTCCATGATGGGCGAGCCGCCTCCGTGATAGGATCCAATCAGATGAATTCCTCCGCTTGCAGAGCAGAGTATGTCGCCAATGTAACGCCATAGCTGAGCGGCATCTTCCGGGAGAATATCCGGGTTCCGGGTGATGTACTTGTACAGAAGATCCTTCGTTTCGGGGTTCATAAAATCTTCCTCGTAAGGGAAGGTGGCCGGAATACCGCCTGCAATGTCGCACAAAATCTCAGCCTCCCGGAAGACCGCCTCACCGGTAAGGTTGCGGCCTACGTTGGCGTAGATGGAATGAGGGATATAACTTCCCGGTCCATAAGGCATAAACCCCAGCCCAGGAACGTACAACTCGGGTTTCCCCAATTCGGAAGCCGTAAATCCAGCTGCATAACCAAGCTCGGACACTCGGATGATCTCCGCCAATTTATCCCGTACGTGAGAGGCCTTTGCAATGCCATTATATTCTGCTGCCAATGCCACTGCTCCGAGCATTAAGTCCCCTAAGGCTGGTTTACAACCGGAATAGCTATGGCGATGGAAGAGGGCAAAGAGAAGGGCACATGCCCCGCCGTGAATCGCTTCTCCACAAAGGAAGACCCGCTCCCACGGAATGAAGCAATTGTCGAAGATCGTATAAGAGTCGGTGTAGCCAGGAGTGAATCCCCTCTTAAAGTATTGGCGGTCACGCAGGTTATGCACGCTCACCACCTGTTTCACTCCTTCCCAGTCTGCAGGAACGGCAAAAGCCACAGCCCAGTCCTTCTCCTCTGGCAGGAGAGCACGAGTGGGAACGACCAAGATTTCGTCCGCCACAGAAGCTTCCGAGATATGCACCTTGGAACCCCGGACCACGATCCCATCGCTCTTCCTCTCCACCACATGGACATACATATCCGGATCTTTCTGCTCGCTAGGTCGCTTCATCCTGTCCCCTTTGACGTCCGTCTGGGCACAACAGCCGACCAGGTCCTCTTTTTGAAATCTCTCCAACCATTTCACAAAGTTCTTATGGTATTGAGTGGCTCCTTTGTTCTGCTTATCGGCCTCATAAGAAACGTTATAGATGGCATTGGTCGCATCGATTCCCATACACCTCTGAATGCAACCTCCGGCCACTTGACAAACGGCTCGAGTCATATCCTGCTTCTTGTGCAAGTCCTCCTTACTGTGGTGGATATGACAGAATCGATTGATCTTCTCACCGGTCAGATGAGATTTGGCTGTACAAAGGTCTTCGTATTTTGGGTCGGCGGCAAAATCGAAAGTCAACCCCATGGTGTTAATGGTCGGCAATTGTACTTCGTCATCCCGAGCGATCTTTTCACCGTTCACATAAATGTTTCGGCGCATCTTACGCAACCCTTCAATATATTGCTGTTTCGTTCTCATCTTTCTCCCTCCATTCTTTCTTGAAATTGATTCACCTCAAAAACCTCTTGTAGCCCGTTCGATTTATGGAATGGTTTAGAACTTCCTCTGGCCGCTGAACCCCTAAGACCATTAAAAGCAAATTGAGATATGAAATCTGTGAGCTCGCTAACCGACACCCCTTTCTTAGGGTGGAACCAAATTCTGGTTCGGGTAATCATAGAGGCAATCATAAAGCCAGCTAATCTTACATCCACTTCAGGCAAATACCCCGTATCAATGCCTCTGCGAATGACTTTTCGAATAATCCGGTCATAGGTGTCACGAAAATCTACAATTTTTTTTCGTTTGTCGGGTGAGAGACTGTCCAGCGCAACGTCAAAAAGCAGCTTAGCGGATCTCCTATAGCTCAACGTAACTTTTAAGTGACTTTCAATAATGAACTTCAACTGTTCAATGGGACTGGTACCGTCATCCTCTTCCAGGTGCTTAATCGGATTAATAATCTGCTCCATTTCCTCCCGGAGCACCTCGAAGAGAATTTCTTCTTTATCAGAAAAGAAATTATAGATATTGGCCGGTCGGCAACCATAGGAAATGGCTATTTCGCGCATACTTGTGGCGTTGTAGCCTTTTTCCCAGAAAAGTCTTCGCGCTGTTTCCAGCATCTTCGCCTTTTGAAAACCGGGTTTTACTCTGCCTCGATTCATCTGAACCAAACCATTTTCGAGAGATGTGGCCCTCTGGCAACAATCTGATTAAAACATAAGGAGCTTCTAAAGTATGTCTGATTTATTACATTAATGAATGACCATTAATCTACTCCACCGATTACAGGCTTGTCAAGTGAGAAATTCGGATCTGAGTAATCTCATAGCAACCTTTAGATGCGCCACGAAAGATTTCGTTCAAATCCATGATGGTCCTTTTCAAGAACTCCTCCAGCGAAATCTTCCATTCTTCCATCTTGACCAATCTCTCTTTATTCATTATAAAGATGCTACAAAGTAGGTTGGGGAAAATGGAACCTTGCAATTTACCATCGATTCCCCAAAATGGAGATCAGCGCTTAGAAATCAGCTATCAGCTTCCAGCGTTCGGCTGAAGAAGATAATGATGGCCAATGGCTGATCATTGAATCCTACAAATAATTGGGGAGGTACAAGAACCACGGAACAGAAACCTTGGCACAGACACTATGATTACAACGTGCCAACGACCGTCCGCGTGCCGCGCTTGGCGATCCATGAACTTATCCAAATTCCCGCTAACGCCTATCCGGACAAAGCGGCCCTGACTTTTTACGGGACAGAGATGACTTTCTGGGAGTTGCGCCAGCAGATCCTGCGCATGGCCAACGTTCTGGGAGCCCTGGGTGTTCAAAAAGGGGAACGGGTGGGTATCCATCTCCCGAACTGTCCCCAATACTTGATTGCTTATTATGCGGTCTTATCACTCGGAGCAATCGTCGTGAACCTCAATCCCATGTACACTGCTGAAGAGCTTAAGCTGATGGCTAACGTCACGGGCCTGACAACCCTCATCACCTTTGACATGGTGCTTCCCACCATCCGTGCCTTATATAAAGAGGTTCCTATTACCCGGGTGGTGGTTACTAAAATCACGGATTACATAAAAGGACAGGGCCAGTCCACCGCGGCCAGCCTGGAACTGGAGGAGGGCTGGTATCATTTCTCTGGGATTCTGGAGGGCTGCACGGAAACGAAGCGCCCCCGTGTCCAGGTAAACCCGGAAGATCCAGCCCTGATCCAGTTTACTGGCGGCACCACTGGCATCCCCAAAGGGGCGCTCCTCACGCATGCCAACGTGATTGCAGCAACCTTTCGATGTGCTCTATGGGGAAATTCCACAATAATCCTAACTCCCTACGAAAGACGCAATGTCATTGCGGTCCTACCCTACTTCCATATCTACGGAAACATTGTGGTGATGAACTGGGCCCTTTTCAGTTGTGCTACTCAAATTATGGTCCCCCGCTTCCAGCTCGATGAATTTATGAGTATACTGGCCAATTTCAAGGAGATCACCTTTTTCCCCTCTGTACCCACGATGATCAACGCCGTCATCAATCATCCCAAGGCCATGGAACTGGATCTGGCCCGAAAACTGGGCCTGTTGAATTCCGGAGCCGCACCGATGCCCGTGGAGCTTATCGAGCAGGTTAAAGATATGGGAATCTTTTTCGGCGAGGGATATGGCTTGTCCGAGTCCACAGCCCTTGGAATTTCCAATCCCATTCTTGGTCATAAAGTGGGCAGCATCGGGGTTCCCTTTATCGATAATGACGTGCGACTTGTGGACCTGCAGGAGGGGATTCATGATGTCCCAAAAGGAGAACCGGGAGAGATCATCATGAAAGGGCCCATAATCATGCAGGGCTATTGGAACAATCCCGAGGAAACGGCCGGACAATTAAAAGATGGGTGGCTCTACACTGGGGATATTGCCGTGCAAGACAAAGACGACTATTTCTTCATCGTGGACCGCAAAAAGGACATGATCATTGCCGGAGGGTTCAATGTTTACCCCCGGGAGATCGATGAGGTTCTTTTCCAACACCCCAAAGTGCAGGAAGGAATTGCGGTAGGCATCGCCGACAAGTACCGGGGAGAAACAGTCAAAGCATACATCGTCCTGAAGCCAGGGGAGACAGCTACGGCGGAGGAGATCATCGCCTTCTGTAGGGAAAAGTTGGCGGCCTACAAAGTACCGAAGCTCATCGAGTTCCGGACTTCTCTTCCAAAATCGGCGATCGGAAAAGTTCTGCGGAAGATCCTGCGGGCTGAAGAAGAAGCCAAAAATAAAACATGACAGGGAGATAGGGGAGAGAAAGCGAGACAGGGAGACACGGAGATAACCTGAGTGGGAGAAATAGTAACTTTAGGAAGTTTAGTTCACTTGAAGCATCTTAGGCACTTATTCCAATAGGTGGTAACCCTATGAAGACGGATTACAAGACTGTGAAGGTGGAAGTGAAAGACGGGGTGGCTATTCTGGCTTTGAATAACCCTCCGGTGAACCAGCTTTCTGAGCATTTTGTTCGGGAGATGGCCGATGCCTTTCTGCAGGCGTTTACGGATAAGGCCATTAAGGCTGTGGTTCTTACCGGCACGGGAAGGAATTTCATTGCCGGAGCGGATATTACCGAAATTCAGAAAGTGAAGGATAAGAATTTTCTTTTACCGCGTGTGATGGAAAACCACCGTTTTATCAACGCGATTGAAGATGCACCTAAACCGGTGATTGCCGCCATCAATGGCCATTGCCTGGGAGGTGGGCTGGAAATCGCCATGGCCTGCCATTACCGTATTGCCGCCGAGAGTATACAAATCGGGCAGCCCGAGGTCAAGATCGGCCTGTTCCCGGGAGCGGGTGGTACCCAGCGGCTCGCCCGACTGATTGGTTTCGCCGATGCCCTGATGATGATCACGAGGGGTGACCCCATTTCAGCTGAAGAAGGTCTGAAAAAAGGAGCGCTCGATGAGGTGGTCCCGGCCAACCAACTCCTGGATCAGGCTTTGCAAGTGGCCCGCCGTTTTATCTCTGGAGAGCTGAATCACAAGACTCGCCTGACTAAGAATAAAACGGATAAGCTTCCAAGGCCCGAAGAGAAGGCGGGAATTGTCGCTTTTGCCAAAGGAATAGCTGCCAAAGAGGCCAAAGGATATATCGCCCCGTTCAAGGCCATCGAGGCCATGGAGCGGGGACTCACGGATCATTTCGAAGCCGACCTGAAAATCGAAGCGGAACTTTTTGCCGATTGCGTAGTCTCAGACGTGGCTAAGAACCTCATTGGTATTTTCCTGAACACCCGGGCTGCGGGAAGAGTGCCGCGTATTGAAAAGATTGAGCCGAAAAAAATTAAGATGGTGGGTATGCTGGGCGGTGGTGTGATGGGGTCGGGGATCGTTAACTTGCTTCTCAGCAATGGAGTCGATGCCATTCTCTGGGACATCAACGATGAGGCCATCCAGAAGGGCCTCGAGGCCATCCGCAAAACCTTTGCCTACCCCATCAAGAAGGGAAAGATGACTCCAGAGGAACTGGATAAATTAATAAAGGAGCACCTCGTCACGACTGTCTCACTGGAACCTCTGAAAGACGTTGATTTGGTGATCGAAGCCGTTTTGGAAGACATGAAAATCAAGCAGAATATCTGGAAGCGCCTCGAAGGAATCTGCCGCCCGGATGTCGTCTTCGGCACGAACACCTCAGCGCTGCCCATAACGGAGATAGCCTCAGTCTTGACAGATCCCGGCCGCATGATCGGGCTTCACTTCTTTAATCCTGCTGAGAGGATGCAGCTTCTGGAGATCATCTGCGGCAAGAAGACCTCGGATCAAACCCTGGCCACGAGCGTGGCCTTTGGCCGAGCCATTCGCAAAGTCCCTATCGTGGTGAATGACGGGCCGGGCTTTTATGTCTCCAGACAGTTGGGCGGCCTCATGGGGGAATCTATCTTCATGGTGGCAGAGGGTGTTGACCCGGCCAAGGTGGAGGAGGCAATCCTGGATTTCGGACTTCCCATGGGTCCGGCCACCCTTAGCGATTTGACTGGAATCGACATCAATTACCATGTGGGGAAGAACTTTGAGAAAACATTCGGGGAACGATTGAAGATGCATCCTCTGTCTGAACGCGTTTATCAAACCGGGTGCTACGGACGAAAAACCGGAGCCGGGTGGTTCGACTACAGCGGGGAAAAACCCGTCCCGAACCCGAAAGTGGTGGCAGTTATCCAGAACTATTTGGGAGAGAAAGGGGTTGGGCCCAAAACCATGACCCCCAAGGAAATCGTAGACCGGATGTTGGCCCGGGCGATCAACGAGGCTGCCTACATGATCCAGGAAGGAATCTGCGATCGGCCCCAAGACATGGACCTGGCCATGGTTTACGGGACGGGATTTCCTCCGTACCGCGGTGGGATTCTCCGTTATGCTGACGCTTGGGGAATTGGTAACGCGTATCAGCACCTGGTAAAACTTGAGAAAGAACATGGGGTGAGATTCAAGCCCTGCAACCTTCTCAAAGAAATGGCGGAGCAGGGTAAAACATTTTATAAGATGTAAATCAATTCGAAATTCGAATTTCGACAGTTATAATCAATCTTACCGAAATTCTTTGTGAGGGTGATTTTTTGGATCGACCTCTTCAGTCGAGAAAGGAGGAACAGAGATGGCGGTATTCAATTCAGTGAAGGAGATCTTCGCCGGGATGCCGGGAGTTTTTAACCGGAATGCTGCCACCGGGCTAGACGCTGTGTTCCAGTATCACATCGAGGGTGCTGAAAGCGGGGACTGGTATGTGGTCATCAAAGATCAGACTTGCACTGTATCAGAGGGCGTGCATGCCCACCCGACTGTTTCGCTGAGAATGGCAGACAAGGATTGGATTGCTATGTGCAACGGCGAACTCGATGGTATGTCCGCCTTCATGGGTGGCAAGCTCAAGATCTCGGGTGACATTATGCTGGCCCAGCGCATTGCCAGTCTATTTCCACTCAGTTAAGCCCCAGGAGCCAAGAATAGAAATGGTGGATGAGGCCCCTCGCTCCTTTTTCTTCCCGTCAGGGATAGGATATCACTAAGGGCTCGTCACCATCTGACATGGGGATGCGGGACCGCCGAGATTTAGACCGGGATAGAACGAAGGAACTGGGGTTTTTCTCCCCGTTCATCTAATAGAGAAGCACATCGTGCTGTCTCTTAGAAATGAATTTATCCTGTGAGCTAAGTCGTAAGGAAGGGGTGAAATTTTGTCTTAACAAATTGGGGTCACTACAAAATTTGGAATTTTAAGGGGGCTTTATGAGTAAGAAGATCCTTCGGACAAAACTTTGCGACATGCTGGGAATTGAGTACCCCATCATAGCGGCTGGAATGGGACCAACGATGATTGGCGAGACGACGGGGGCTCCCGTAGAGCTGGTGGTGGCTGTCTCAGAGGCTGGAGGTATGGGAGTCCTGGGTGGGAGTGGCTTCACCATAGAAAGGTTGCGTGAGGCCATCCGGGAGATTAAAGCAAAAACAAAGAAGCCCTATGGAGTGGATCTCCTCTTACCCCAAAGGCTGGACTTCGGTGGAGGGTTAGGGCAGAAAGGGCCAAAGGAGATGCCCTTAAGCATGATCCTGCAGACCCTGCCCAAACCGCATCAAGACTGGGTTAAGAAAGTGAAAGATGAGCTTCAACTTCCCGATGTGGAAATCATGGTTAAGATGGATACAACGACCATGCGCCCCCAGGAAGCAGTTCAGGTGTGCATTGAGGAAAAAGTCCCGCTCTTTTGCGCAGGGCTGGGAAATCCCGGATTCATGGTGGCAGAAGCTCACGCCGTAGGCATGAAGGTTCTGGGTATCACCGGCAATACCAAGAACGCCAGACGGATGGCCCAATCGGGGATTGACCTTTTAGTAGCCCAAGGATATGAGGGAGGAGGGCACACGGGTCGCATCGGAACCATGGCTTTACTGCCCCAGGCCATCGATGCCGCGCACCCAGTGCCCGTCCTAGCAGCGGGTGGCATCGGGGATGGCCGGGGACTGGCTGCCGCTCTGGCCATGGGCTGCGTGGGGGCTTGGGTGGGGACCCGCTTTCTGGCCACGAACGAAGCGGGAGCTCTCCCGGTCAACAAAAAGCGTATCATCGATTCTACTGATGAAGACACCCGGGTGAGCAAGGCTTATACGGGCAAGACCCTGCGGGCGAGCTACAACAAGTTCCACGACCTATGGGATGGTTCGGGATTGGAGCCGCTTCCTTTTCCCACCCAGGTTTTGATCTCTTCTGCTCTCTTGAACAGTTTTATCAAGGGAGAAAAAGACGATTACGTTGGTGGCCTTGCGGGCCAAATATCGGGGCTCATCAAAGAGATCAAACCCGCCCGCCAGGTGCTCGAGGAGATGGTGGAAGAGGCGGTGGATATTCTGACCCGTAGGCTTCCAGAAAACATAGTGGCTAAATAAAAGTATTCGCCTCGGAGACCGGTAATTTTTATTTGACACATTTCGCCCCATGAGATATTAATTTCGAAGAAACTTGGCTTGACATCGATGCAGATTCCGGAGAGAGGCTCGCACACAAGAGAGAGTGATAAATTTCAGGAGGCTTAAACATGTTTGATCTTTCCAAGTTTTCTTTAAAGGGTAAAATAGCGATTGTGACCGGTGGTAGCCGCGGTATTGGCAAGGCTATTGCACTGGGCTTTGCCAAGGCCGGTGCGAAGGTTGCGGTTACCAGCCGCAAGATGAACGACCTTGAAGCGAACGCTGCAGAGATTGAGGCCTTCGGAGGTGAGGCACTTCCTGTCCAGGCCCATCTCGGAAAGATGGAAGAGATAAACAGGATGGTCAATACGGTGATGGACAAGTTCGGCAGGATCGATATACTGGTCAATAATGCTGGTACCAGTCCTGCTTCGGCTACCGTCCTGAATGCCGATGAAGGTCTCTGGGAAACGATCATGAACCTGAACCTGAAAGGGCTTTATTTCACCAGCCAGGCGGTTGCCAAGGTTATGAAGAAGCAAGGCGGCGGCAAGATTATCAATATCGCATCCATCGATGGCATCAAGCCGGAACCTGGAGTAAGCATCTACAATATTTCCAAGGCAGGTGTCCGAATGATAACCAGCTCCTTCGCTGTAGAATTGGCTCCCTTTAATATTCAGGTCAATACGATTGCTCCCGGGCCGATCAGCACAAAATTGTTAGATTCACACTGGGCTCACCTTCCGGCGGAAGAATTCAAAAAGGGGAAACAAGAATTGGCCGAAATGACACCCGTGGAGCGCATAGGCGAACCCGATGAAATTGTCGGTGCGGCGATTTACCTGGCTTCCGATGCCTCCAGCTATACTACCGGCGCCGAGATTGTGATCGATGGGGGAAGCCTGCTATTCTCAACTTTGCAAGCTCCTGTACCCCCGGAAGAATAGCAGGGAGAGCAGAGATGATCACGGCCGTGGAACAATTAAGAAGATGTGGAAGTCTATGGCAGGGATTAAGGACTAATTTTTTTATAGAGGATAATCCTTGTAAGGAGAAAAGAGTCCTCTATTACAGGAGAACGAGCAATGAGTAACGAGACCCTTTTGACTTATTTCCAGAGACATGTCAAGGAACATCCGAATCGGGTGGCATTGCGACACAAAGACTACGGGATTTGGCACGACGTCACCTGGGGTCAGTACGGAGAAAAAGTGAGACAGGTCGCCATGGGATTGATCAGCCTCGGTTTTAAAAAAGGGGAATGCGTTTCCATCATCAGTGAGAATCGAACGGAATGGGTCTATTCTGATTTTGGGATCATGTCTGCTGGAGGAATTACGGCAGGAGTTTATTCAACGAATGCGGCAGAACAGTGCGGATATATCGTTCAGAACTCTGGATCGAGATTCTACATTGCAGAAAATGAAGAACAATTTGATAAGACTCTGAAATTCAGAAAGGACAATCCGCATTTGGAGAAGGTCATCGTCATCGAAATGGAAGGATTGAAACGCTATAAGGATCCAATGTTGATGAGCTTTGATGACCTGTTGAAACTGGGGAAAGGGTTTGATGAAAAAAATCCTGGACTATTTGAGAAACGGGTTGGCGAAGTCATGCCTGATGACTTAGCTGTCCTCATCTACACCTCTGGCACGACAGGTCCTCCCAAAGGGGCGATGCTCACTCATCAGAACCTCCTCTATATGAGTGAGGCGATGGTCGATGCTAATCCCATTCGTGACGGGGACGAGACTCTTTCTTATCTTCCTCTGTGTCACATCTTTGAACAACTCTACACCGTGATGATCAATATCCGTTACGGGACGGTCGTCAATTTCATCGAGAGTCCCGATACAGTCATGGATAACATGAAGGAGGTTTCACCAACGGTTGCCTGTGGTGTTCCTCGAATCTGGGAAAAATATGCCTCGGGCATTATGATTCGCATGTCGGATGCCACCTGGTTTAAGCGTATGGTTTTCAAGGCCTGTATGGGAATTGGGATGAAATATGCCGGGTTAAAACTGAATTTTAAGCCTGTCCCTCTATACTTAAAGATGGCTTACTCAGCGGCTTATGTGGCTGTTTTCCGTAAGCTGAAGGAACGTTTGGGGTTTGATCGTGTAAGGGTTGCATACTCCGGAGCAGCGCCTATTTCACCGGATGTGCTGAAATTCTTCAATGCCATTGGCCTTCCACTCATCGAGGGGTATGGCCAGACAGAAGGCACAGGTGTTACCACCGTCAGCCGTAAAGGCCACCTTAAGATCGGTAGGGTCGGACAGCCCCTGCCAGGGGTGGATGTGAAGATTGCTCCCGATGGGGAGATACTTGTTAAGGGCCCAGGCATTTTCAAAGGTTATTTTAAAAACCCTGAGGCCACCGCAGAGACCCTCAAAGACGGTTGGCTTCATTCAGGAGATGTAGGAGAGCTGGATGAGGATGGGTTTTTAAAGATCACAGATCGGAAGAAGGATCTAATCATCACTGCAGGGGGGAAGAATATTGCTCCTCAAAATATTGAGAATCAGCTCAAGTTCAGCCCTTATATCAATGATGCGATCGTGATTGGGGATCGTCGAAAATTTCTGGCCGCTCTCATCGCCATTGATGAAGAAAATGTGATCAAATATGCTCAGGATAACAAGATTCAATTCGGTACTTATTCAAGCCTCACGCAAGCCTCTGAGATTAAGCAATTGATTCAGAAAGAAGTGGATAGGGTGAATAAGACGCTTGCCCAAGTGGAGCAGGTTAAGAAATTTACCATTATTCCTAAGAGACTTTATGAGGAGGATGGTGAGGTGACACCTACTATGAAGGTGAAACGAAAGTTCATCAATGAGACCTATAAGGATATCATCGAGAAGATGTACCGCTCAGGAGGAGGATAGCATAGCGCAGAGCGCATAGAGCATAGCGAGGAGAAGCACCAAATCCCAAGCACCAAATAACAAACAAGCACCAAGGAACCAAATTCCAAGTTTAAAGCGAAATCAGTTTCGGTTATTCGATATTGGGTATTGGAGTTTGTTTGGGATTCGGAATTTGAGATTTGGGATTTTGAACGCTATGCGCTTTGCTCCATGCCCTTTGCGATCCTGGTCACCGCCATCGTTTCTTTTTTTTCCACCTCTGATATCCTTTCATCGATTCCTCTGATCGAATACCCAGGTAGAATTCCTTCACATCTTCATCTTCCAGAAGGATATTAGGGATATTGGCGGCCACGATCCGTCCATTCTCAAGGACGAATGCGTAGCTCGAGATCTTCAATGCCATCTTTGCATTTTGCTCAACCAGAAGGATGGTCGTTCCTTCCGCATTGATCGTTTTGATGATTCTGAAGATTTCCTGAACAAGGATTGGAGACAGCCCCAGCGAAGGTTCATCCATCATCAACAATTTAGGCCTGGTCATCAATGCCCTGCCAATGGCGAGCATCTGCTGCTCTCCTCCGCTTAAGGTACCCGCCCACTGAGTCTTCCTCTGGCAGAGAATGGGGAAATGGGTGATCACCCGTTCATAATCTTCCTTCACCCCTTTTTTATCCTTCCGGATATAAGCTCCCATCTTCAAGTTTTCATCGACACTCAATTCAGGGAAAACTTCCCTTCCCTCCGGCACATAAGAAATTCCCAGGTGAACGATTTCTTCGGCGTCCTTTCCATCAATCCTCTTCCCGAGAAATTCGATGGTTCCTTTATCCGGTTGGTCCTCAAGAAGTCCCATAATGGTCTTCAAGATCGTCGTCTTCCCTGCCCCATTGGCTCCGAGGATGGCAGCGATCTGCCCTTCCTGCACTTCTAAAGAAACTCCCCTAATCGCCATGATCAATCCGTAGAGGGTTTCGATGTTCTTGACCTTAAGCAACCTTTTCCTCCTCACCCAAATAGGCTTTAAGAACCTCCGGATGCTTTTGAATCTCTTCTGGTAACCCTTCGGCGATTCTCTCCCCGAAATTCAAGGTTAAGATTCGGTCAGAAATATCCATGATCAAATTCATGTCATGTTCCACAAGGAGAACGGTGATGCCGAGATCATCCCGAATATCCTGAATCGAGAACATCAAGTCTCCTTTTTCCTCCATATTCATCCCAGCCGAAGGTTCATCTAAAAGAATGACTTCAGGGTCTAATGCTAAGGCGCGACCGAGCTCCACCAGTTTTCGAGTCCCATAGGGAAGATTTATAACGAACTGATTTCTTGCGGCCTGCAGCTCGAGAAAGTCAATCACTTCTTCCACCTTCCCTCTATGTTCAATCTCCTCTTTGGCTGCTTTTGAACCTTTGTAAATAAAAGTCGCCCCTCTCCAAACCCCTGTCTTCATGTGGAGATGACGACCGAGCATGAGATTATCCATGGTGGACATGTGAGAAAAAAGTTCGATGTTTTGAAATGTCCTGGCAATGCCCTTTTTGGCAACCTGGTAAGGTTTTAAATAAGTGATGTCTTCTCCTTTGAAAAAAATCTTTCCGGAATTGGGTTGATAAATTCCACTGATGCAATTGAAGATGGTGGTCTTTCCGGCGCCATTTGGTCCAATGATGGAATAGATAGCTCCTTTCTCCACTTCAAAGCTGACATTACTCAACGCTTTGATCCCACCAAAAGAGATCGTCAGATTTTCTGTTTTGAGAATAGGATTCATGTGTCCCTGAAAAAAAATTTAATGAGGTAGGGGAGGCTTTAGCCTCCCCGTTCACTGTTTACGCTATACGCTATGCCCTATGCGCTCTGCGATTCTATGACAAGCTACTTCGTGATCCTTATCCAATCCGTGAGCTTCTCAATGCTCCCATCAGGACGGACTTTCCCATAAAAGACGTGTTTGCCTCCTTGCCTATCCTTCTGGCCAGCATAGGTGATAGGGGGGCCGATTCCTTTAAAATCTTTTAAGGTTTCCATGGCACTAATCCATGTTTCTGGCGTCAAATTCTTTCCTGCTCTCCTCACCCCTTCGAAAAATGGTTCTGCGAAGATGATCCCCGCATAATAGAAGGTGCCCCATCTCTCCTGAGGCGCTAATTTTTTATGCCATTCTCTATACTTCACCATTAAAGGAGCATTAGAGTCTGGCAATTCGCCAAAGAAAGAATTGATCATACCAACCCATAAACCTTTTGTGATTTGCATCATCAGAGCCGAATCAGAGAGGGTATTGCTGGTTGCCCATTGTGGTTTAAAACCGATTTTAGCCGTTTCAGCTAAAATCAACGCACCATGGGTGGGCATTGCCCACATGATCACCGCCTCCGCCCCGGAATTTTTAAGCTTCAGCGCATGGGTGCTCAAGTCCCGATCCGTCACTTCGGCAGAAATCTTGGCGACAAGCTTGATATTTTTCTTCAAAAGATACCGCTCCACCCCCATCACACCTTGCTTTCCATAGTCGTCGTTCTGATAGAACATTGCAAGTTTTTTGTAGCCCAATTTTTCGTAAAGATAACCCGTCAGGTTAAAGGCTTCATCATCATAGAGAGGATAGATGGCGAATAGGTATTTTTGAATAGGGTAAATCCACTCGTAAACCCCGGTGACCGGGCCGCACCAAGGGACCTTGTTTTCCATCAAATAGTCCCGGGCAGTCATACCTGGTGCAACTCCAACACCTCCTACTACTGCGAATACACCGATCTGCTCTACAAACTCCTTAGCAATAGCTTTTGTTTTCGCTGGCTGATAAGAGTCGTCACGAAGAAAATATTTGAACTTCCTTCCATTAATTCCACCTTCTTCGTTAATGATCTTAACCAATAGGTCTGTCCCCCTGGCCACAGCGCCCCAGGGAGCAGCTGGTCCCGTCTGTGGTCCCCATTGCCCAATAAGGATCTCGGTATCTGTGACGCCACGAACCTTTTGAGCTAAAGCTGGAGTTGACATCAAGAAAATGGCTAAAATTAATAGCGATAGAAAAACTAAAGTCCTTTTTACCATTTTTTATTTTCCTCCTTTCTGAAGTTAATGATTCATTGATACCCAAAAAGGAGATTGCTTCGGTTTCGCCTCGCAATGGCAGAAGAAAGAAATGTCATTCTGAGGACAGCGAAGAATCTCGTTTTTTGCGACCTTTTAATCAAACGGCTGAACCACCTCCTTTTCTGTTAAGGGTTAAACTTTTTTCACATAATGTTTGGCTAAGAGTCCACTCGGTTTGATGCACAGCATCAGCACAATAACAATAAAAGCTACAGCGGATTTAAATGATAAAGAAACATATCCACCGAATAGATTTTCAATGATCCCTAACATGGCGCCCCCAACGGCCGTGCCCGGCAAGCTGGTCATCCCCCCTAAGACTCCAGAGGCAAAACCTTTCAGAAGAGGGTCCATCATCATGGGGGGATCAAGTACGCCAAGAGCCGCGATAAGCATTCCGGCCACTGCCCCAACAATAGAACTAATGGCCCAGGTGAAGGAGAGGATCCATTTGGTGCGGATTCCCATGACCCGAGCGGCCAGTTGGTTCTGTTGAGTAGCCCTCATGGCAATTCCCAATTTGGTGTAGCGGAAAAACAGGAAGAGAATAAACATCAGAACGAGAGTGATCAAAATAGTCCAGAAGTTGATCTTACTGATAATGAGACCATAAAAATTGTAGGCCTCTATATTTGAAATTGGAAAGGGGAATGACCTTTGATCCGGCCCCCATTTCCACCCGGCAAATCCCATCAGAACCATTTCGAAACCGAGGGTGATGATGATGAGTCCTATTACCGTTGGGTCTTTAGCTTGCCTCAAAAAGACAATTTCAAAGAAAATGCCTAAAAGGATAGCAAATAAAAAGGTTAGACCGGCGGCCCAAGGAAAAGGAACATGGTAAGCGTCAAGAAGCGTAAATGCCACAAACGTACTGACCATGGCCATTTCTCCCTGGGCGAAGTTAAGAACCTCAGAGCTTTTGTAGATAATCACCATGGCGATAGCCAGCAGGGCATAACAGGCCCCAACCGCCAAACCACTCACAATCAACTGACCAAACATATTTCTTCCCCTAAAGACCTCAATTGGAATGCTGGAAGAATGGAATGATGGAATGTTGGGTTCATATTCTCTTTTGTTGGAAAATTACATATTTTTTCACATCATTCCACTATTCCAATATTCCATTGGTTTTTAGAATGGCCATGTCTTCCAATAACGTTTGTTTCGAATCCAGAATCCAAATATCCCCAAGGGCTCAAAGAGAACAATCAAAATCATGATCAATCCATAAACAATGACAGCGACATTAGAAATCCCGGCGATGCTCATATATTTCTCTGAGAAGGTGACCAACGCAGGTCCGATCGCCGGGATGTCCTGAATGGCCTGAAGTTTAATGTCGAGAAAGGTCATGAGAGCAGCTCCGGCAATGGAGCCCATGACAGATCCCAGACCTCCAACGACGACCATGGCCAGGAAGGTAATGGACATGATGAGATGAAAGCTCTCGGGATTGATAAATCCAAGAATGAAGGCGTAGAGGCCACCTGCAACACCTGTGTAAAAAGCGCTTACTGCGAAAGCGAGAGTTTTATAATAGGTGAGGTTGACTCCCATGGCCTCTGCAGCGATATCGCTATCTCGAATGGCAATGAAGGCACGTCCTACTCTTGTTTTGATCAACTTCACCGCGCCGATCGCCATCAGAACGGCGATGATCATGATCACGTAATAGTAATGAATATCCTTCATCGGAGTTCCAAAAAGGTAGAGTTTTGGGGCTTGAAGTCCCATCCTCCCCCCAAAAAATTCCATATGCTTGATAATCGTGGTGATCGTCATTCCAAAACCAAGAGTGGCGATAGCCAGATAGGGGCCCTTCAAACGAAGGGCTGGAAGTCCCAAAATAAATCCAAAGGCGGATGAGACGAACCCTCCAATGGGAAGAGCAATCCAGAGAGGAAAACTCCACCTCAAGATGAGGATAACGGTGGTGAAGGCTCCCAGAGCAAAGAATCCGGCGTGCCCCATTGATATCTGGCCCGTATATCCAACCAGGATATTCAAACCGATGGCCACAATGGCATGGATGGTGATGAGATTAACAATATAGAGGGACATCCCCAAAAGGTGATACTTCTGAACGAGCCAGGGCAAGATTCCTAAAAAGATGAGAAATAGGATGGACCAAACGAGGATGGTATTGCTTTTAAAAAGTTCAATATCTTCATAATAATTACGCTTTATATCCATGAAGGATTATCCTATTGAAGTTTTGATTCTTTGAAGGGCCCCTGAATGAATTTAATATTCTTTGAAACTAAACATGATAGCGAGTAGTATTATATTATTAAGGTGTATGTTGTCAACCTTTTTTTACAGCGGTAATATCTTGTCTCAATAAAAACCTGCCTGGAAAGCAAATAGAAATGGGAAGAAATTTTGAAAAAGAAAAGGTTTAAGGTTAAAATTGCTTATCTTTGCATTGAGGGGGGAATAACTCATAAGGAGGTCTCCCGATATGAAGTATTCAGTTGCCTGTAATTGGGACCCAGAGCTCTTGGAACGTTTGAGCCATGAATCTTCCGCTGTGGATACGATTTTTGGCCAGATTACCGATGACCCATTCGGTGGTGGACGGGGCTCATTTCTGGCACCGAAAGTCGCACGCGAACAGGCTAAGGAATTCATCGCCGATACGCGGAAGCGGGGTTTCCACTTCAACTATCTTTTCAATGGTGCCTGTCAGGACAACCTCGAAATGACTCGTGAGGGGAACCGCGTTCTCTTCGACCATATCGAGTGGGTGGCTTCAACAGGTGCTGATATGGTGACGATCACCCTGCCGATCATGCTCATATGGATCAAACGCCATTTCCCTCATCTCAAGGTTGTGGTGTCGAGTTGGGCACGCGTTGCCAATGTCAAACGGGCTAAATATTGGGAGGACATCGGCGCCGATCAAATCATTCTGGCTGAATATGCGACTCGTGATTTCGCTGCGCTCCGTTCGATGCGAAGGACTCTTCAATGCAAACTGGAGGTTATAGCCAACCCGTCCTGTCTTTATATGTGCTATCTCGATACGAATCATATCAATATGATGTCCCACTCGGCACAGGGAGGCCATGTCAGTGGTGGTTTTGTGTTAGACCATTGTCAGGTCTATTGTCAAAGAATGAAATTAGGGAGACCCGATGAACTCATCAAAGCCCGTTGGATACGTCCAGAAGATGTGGGGGATTATGAAGAAGTGGGGATGGATTCGCTAAAATTGCTTGAACGATTTCGGACCACTGAAACCATGATGCAGGTGGTTCGCGCCTACGAACAGCGGCATTTTGAGGGGAACCTCGTAGAGTTGTTGACCCTGCCGCGTCGCAACGCTTATAATCCACCCAATTTGGAATATCTCATACGGCCCGACCTTGTGAACGTCGACATGATGCTGGAGATGGCTGACATTTTTGGCTACTCCTTCTCTGATGTGATGCAGATCGATAACCGCTCTCTCGATGGCTTCGCTGAACATTTTAAGACCTATGATTGTTATCACAGTTCGTGCGATGAATGTGGTTACTGCAAGCGATGGGCGGAGAAGGTGGTACGAGTTGATAAAGAAAAGCATCAAGCCATTCTCAAGAAGTTTGATGCTTTCATCGAAGCAATCATCGGACGACAGACGCTTAAAGAAAATGTATTGCCGGATGTGAGCCACGTTCGCTTGAGTCCGGAAGCTGCTTCGGTGCTGGATAGCCTGATGGCGTTTGTGCCGCCTCCATTGGCAGAAATAGCACGATTGAAAACCATCAATGGCGCTGCTCAGATCGCCGCCCAACAGGCCAGGGAGGAATCTGGCACCAATGGAGTTGTCGGCATACAGGCAGTCGTCCTCGCATTCTGGATGGGGACACCTGAACCTTCACGAGACCCTGTCCGCCAGGCCCTCGAACAGATGGGACTGTGGCGGTATATCGACGCGGCAGAAACGGTTTGAAGTTCCTTTAAGAAATTTAGGAGAAAAAATGCCACACGATTTAGAGATCATTTTTAGATTAGTGTTAGCTTCCATTCTTGGGGGATTTATCGGTCTGGAACGAGAGATCCATGGAAGGGAAGCGGGTGTGAGAACCTACCTTCTTGTTTCTCTGGGTTCAGCCTTAATCATGGTTATTTCGGAATACCTCTTCTTCAAATATGGGGGGAAAATTCCAGGAGATATCTTCAAGGTTGATCCAGGACGCATCGCTGCACAAGCGATTACAGGAATCGGTTTTTTAGGCGCCGGAGTCATCATCCGATATAAAGATTCGATACGAGGCCTCACGACAGCCGCCTGTATGTGGGTCGTTTGTGCGATCGGTTTAGCCATCGGCTCAGGATATTATCTCTTTGGCTCCGTTACAGCTGCCATTACCATTCTTTCTCTTATAGGATTGAAGATCTTTGAAAAGAGATTAACCAAAGATTGGTATAGGGAGATGGTGATTGTCTCTAAGGATCTGGAAGGGCAATTTGACCGGATTCAAAAAATCATTGATAAATATAACTTTAAGATTATCAGTTTCGGGTTAAGGAAAGATCTTGAAAAGAAGGAGATGACAGTAAACTTCCGACTCCGGCTCCATACTGTTCACCCCAGTCGAGATCTCTTCCAAGAAGTTTTTGAGATGGAAGGCGTCAAACGTGTTGATCTTAGATAAGTGAAAAAGGTTCTTTAAGACCTCTATTTACCTTCCCTTTTTATCACCAACCTGTTTAAAGATATCCGTCAATTGGAATGTAAGTTTAATCTTTTTTTTCACCCTTCATGAATCAAATTACTTTTTTGACTGGAAGGGATATTTTTTCTTAACAGGACCACTTGGAATTGTGCCTTCGCTATACGAGATTCTCTTTGGCTATGGCTTCGGTCGCTTCCAGAAAGGGCCGGTCTTTCCAAGCTCAGCAAGCGTTGTGACCATTTCCCGGACATACTCTCGACTATGTGAGACCCAATCACCGTCTAGGCGTCTGCGAAAATAGATGCCTGAAAAGAGTTTGACCAAGTCTGGGAGTGTGAGGATGCCCTCGGCTGTGGCTGGGTCGAAACGGGCCCAATTCCGAATATGCTCTTCCGACCCGGAAGAGGTTCATTGTGCTTCAGGCATAGGGGGCATTTTCAAACCACTTCCAAAAAGGAACAGCCACATATGCCATCAGACCTTCGGGCCCGGTTCGAAGGAGTTGCCCGTCCCGGATCTCCACCCGAATCGGGAGCCCACAATCGAGACAGGGAGCATCGATCTGGACTGTTTTCCCTGGAAAGAGCCAGCAAACTGCTAGCGATTCGAACGCTCACTGGCCAAACCATTTCTGCTGTCCTTCAATGGTTATTCGATACTGAGTGGGAAGATTGTTGAATGGAGCAAAAGAGGCGATGTAATCAGTATTTGGAAATAGCCATCCAGGAATCCCTGCTGCCATAAGGTCGTGAAGAGCTTTTCGGCCTTCTTCCACGGAAATTCCCAGACCAGAGGCGATCTCCGTATAATGCGGCGCCTGCCCAGATTCCACCATTCTTTTCATAATAAAATGGAAAGTTCGATCTAAATCAGTTGGATTGGTCATAATGCTCACCCCCTGTAAATAAAAATTATCAATTCGTCCTCATTTTTTTTGTTGCTGAAAAGCCCAATAAAGGCCGAATATGTCATGCTGAACCTTGTGCTGAACTTGATTCAGTATCGTTTCAGCATCTGATTTATTCTTATGCTGTAAAATCCTAACCGCCACCGAAAAAGTCTCAGGATTGATGTAACGCCTCAGTTCTTTGCCAAGCTCTTGCCATTGTTTCATAACTTTTTCCCCCGGTGAAAAGTTTCTACTGTATCGGTTTGCTTTTTCATAATTTCCAGAGGCCGTTCTAGAATGGAATATTCTCCTGAATATATAGATCTGCATCAATGCTTCGCTGAAATTCATCGCTGGATTCTTTGCCCATAATTAGAAGCTGAATTTTATTTAAAACAACTTTTTTATGATTATATTCTCGCAAAAATAAAATGATATATCCTACTATCGATCTCCGAGCATACGATGCTAACTCCCCAATTTCACTTTTTGCAATAAATTTCCCTTCGTCAACTTCCTTTGTATTATAACCACCATGATAAAGTTTATTTCTTTTATCTAGAATGATGTTCATAAATTGGTAAATCTTATTTCTCTCATTGGAATTCTGCCCGAGGAAAAAGGCCATATTCTCACAGATCCTATAGGTCGACTCTCTCATATCCGATGGACTAAATAGAGTTTCAATGGAGATTAATAAATCAATAAATTGATCTAAGATGTTTTCTTTTGAATGAAACGACTCATAATGTCTTCCTGCGCGCTCAATTACTTTTCTTAAGTCGGAAGGAGCATCCAATCTTTTTACTTATTTTCCACTACTCTTAGGATGACTCGAAATCTTTCAAGGCTATCTTTTGAGAGACGATATTGATATTGAGTATCACAGGGTGCTCTTCTTGGATTGCCTATGGTATAATATTCCCTACTGTTTTGCAATCTTCATTTTTCTCTTCATTTTTCTCACAAAAATGGCTTGCCAAGATAGATTGAAGAGTGTTAAATTATTTTTGAGGGAATAAGATGATTGCCTTCGATCTTTTCTGTTCAAACGGTCATAAATTTGAGTGCTGGTTCAAAGACGGTACCTCCTTTGAGGAGCAGAAATCTGCCGGCATGATTACCTGCCCTATTTGTGACGATAATCAAATAGAAAAAGCCTTCTCTCCCTTTGCAATCAAAAAGGGAGGGGAGAGGGTGAAAGAGGAGATTGATCCTCACCAGGCACTTCAGTTGGTCCACGATTATTTGAACAAGCATTTTGAAGATGTAGGGCCTGAATTTTACAAAGAGGCTCTCAAGATTCATTACGGAGAAGCAGAAACAAGGAATATTAAAGGAACGGCCACGACGGAAGAGGAGGTCATCCTCAAAGAGGAAGGAGTTCAGTTCTTCAAAGTTCCAATCATCAAACGCCTGCTGAACTGAGGTCACAGAAATGGCTGAAAAGAAAAACAGAAATCCTCAAGATGATCAAGAACCTCAAACGGTTACCTACAATACCTGATTTGGGGTAGGGTGATGCGTGGAGATAGTGCCGCCAGAAAAGGGAAAAGTAGAAAATTAAAAGAAAGAATTAAGGTTTCAGAAATAGATTGACTTCCTGAAATTTCTCTTCTCTAAAAAGTAAGATCCTCAGCGAATCGCCCTCCTTAGCCGCGTCAAACATTTCTTCAAAATCTTGAACACTTCCCACTTCTTTTGAATTGACTTTAGTAATGATGTCTCCGGCTTTAATTCCAGAGGTTTCTGAGATACTGCCTGGGAGGACCTCTGCCACCAATACACCCTTTTTGTTCTTGAAGTTGAAGTGGGAGGCTAAGGCAGGGGTGAGTTCCTGGATTCGAATTCCATATCGTTCTCCAAAGACATTCTTTTTAGTAAGGGCGATCCCCTGTTCATCGAGAATCTTGGCTGCGACGAAGATCGGAATTTTAGATTTTAGTGCGAGGATAATGGCATCGCTGGGTCGAGCGTCAACCTCGATCACCCCTTTGTTCGATTTTAGAAAAAGAGTCGCATAATAGGTTTGATCTTTTAGCTCGACAATTTTTACTTCCTTCACCTTGACTTGAACTTGAGTTAGAATCGAATGAAGGAGGTCATGGGTCATAGGTCTTGGGGAGGTAATGTTTTTTAGTTCCTTATCGATCGCATTTGCTTCCAGGAGACCGATCCAGATGGGGAGGGCCTTTTTCCCATTTTTATCAGCAAGGAGGACGACGGGGTTGTGCCCGATAGCATCCAGCCTCACCCCTTTCACCTCCATTTCAATGAAGGGGGGAGGGGTCTCTTTGCTAATGGCGACCAACACCAATGAGACGAGCAGGGCAACCGCAAGGCCGATCTTCCAATACCTTTTCATGAGCTTCTCCTCTTTTGGATTGTCTCTTTTCTCAATATGGCCATCAAACCGATGATGATTTTTTGTCCATCCCGCTTCGTTAAGACCTCGGGTCTTTTAATGATCCGTTGACAAAAGGCATGGTAATGTTCTTCCCCCCAGTTTAATTTCTCTAAGAGGTAAGCGATGAAGTCCTGTTGGCTTGAAGTGATGGGTTCCAGTCCTTGGGGACTATCCGAAGGGATGAGCCGACCTTTTGGTATGGGATGATAGGGGTAAGGGAGAAGACCTCTGAATCCCATCTCTTGAAAACGCTTCATCACCTTCTCGAAACCCTTTTTGGTCAACTGGGTTGCACTTTCCACCCCTGCCACTCCTTTAAGAATCTGATGATAAGATTCCTCATCAAGATGGAGGTCTTCTTTGGCAATATGAACAATAGCCTTCTTCTTCCTACCAATTGGCATTTTTTCCATTATAACCAAAAGGGGTAAAAAAGGAAATCCATCAGGGGGATGGAACTTCAAATTGACAGGACATCCATTTTTAAATAACATAAGCCTCACCGACACTTGATCATGGGATTTCGAATTGCCCTCTTGCCATTTTTCTTAATCTTCTCTTTACTTTTCTTAATGATTGGGGATGGAAGGATCCCTGATAAAAAGATGATGATATCGATAGAAAAACTTAAAGGGCATATGGAAAATATCCATTTTGATCGAAATCCCTATGATGGCTATCCCAAGTTGGAGCAGGCAGCACAATATATTAAGAGAGAATTTCTGAAGATTGGATTGGACGTGAAAGAGGACCATTTTCAATGGGAAGGGAAATCTTATAAAAATATTGTGGCAGAAAAGAAAGGGATAACCTCTCCCAACAGAGTCTTCATCCTGGGGGCTCATTACGACACCGTTCCAGACTCCCCGGGGGCGGACGACAATGCTAGTGCCATTGCTGTGCTTCTTGAGGTGGCAAGGAATATTCAGGCTGTCCCTTTAGATAACACTTTAAGATTGATCGCCTTCTCCCTCGAAGAATACGATTATGTCGGCAGTACCCATTATGTCGAGAGGCTTAGAAAAGGAGAAGAAGAAATCCTCGGGATGATTTCATTAGAGATGGTAGGATTTACCGGTTCCAGGCAAGATTATCCTCCTTATCTCAATCCCAAATATTATCCCAATGTGGGAGATTTCATCGCCATCATTGGAAACGAGAGGTCGAAGGAATTATTGGAAAAAGTTTGCCAGTCTTTCAAAACCCATATCCCCCAACTTCCTTTAGAATTTCTTATGGTGCCCGGGAATGGGGAGGGAATGGAAGAGGTGAGACTAAGTGATCATAGTACTTTCTGGGATCGGGGGGTATCAGCGCTGATGATCACAGATACTGCTTTTTTAAGAAACCCGAATTACCACCTCCCTTCGGATAGAATGGAGACCCTCAATTTCGAATTTATGCAAAATGTGGCCGTCGGAGTCTTTTATTCGATCGTGGAGTTGGCCAGATGAAGATCGGTGTGATTTCAGATACACACCTGAGGGAACCTTACCCTGAATTTATGAAGATGATTGAATTCCATTTCAAGGATGTGGAAAAGATTTTTCATGCAGGGGACTTTGTGGAATGGAGCATTGCAGAGTATCTTTCAAGCCAGAAAGAACTGATTGCTGTTTGTGGGAATATGGATTCCCAGGATATTCGGAAGGCATTTCCCCAGAAGAGGATCATTGAATTAAAGGGATTTAAGATCAGCCTGATCCATGGAGGAGGTTCTCCCTTCGGGATCGAATCACGCATCCGAGGAGAATTTGACAAAGTAGATGCGATTGTTTATGGTCACACCCATACCCCGGCGAATCACCAGGTAAAAAACATTTACTTCTTTAACCCCGGTTCTCCCACCCGCTCTTTTATTCACCGAGCCACCCTCGGTATTCTCCATCTCGGAGAAAAGATAGAGGGTGAGATTATTAAAATTTAAAAAATTAAATATTTGACCCATTCGGTGGTGACAAGCTTTATCCTTAAAGCCATTGTCCAAAGCGCCGCTTCCTTCGACAGGCTCAGGACACTGAGTTTATCGAAGTGCAGGGTCAACCCTGAGCAAGCCCCAGTATTTATGCTAGGGAGTCGAAGGGTTGATTATAGGGGTTTTAAATTGAATAACCTCTGATTGATGAATTCACCTACTTATCTTCAGCGGCGAGATGATCAGGGGTTCAATGATTTCCGATTGAAATCGGGTATAACGTGGAAATCAGCCGCCGAGTTTACGAGTAAGGTCACAAGTAAGGCGCTCATTCTTTCCAAGAATTATCTTCTCCCTTCCGGGTGCCGCAACAGAGACACTGTTGTCTTCACTTGACACAGTAGTCAGCCGCCCGCCTGATCCGAGAAACCACCAGCCACGGCAACAATTACTTAAACAACGCCAAGGTCGCCATCACCGCTAAATAAGCGCTGTTTTCCCCTTATTTTTCCTTCCTCTATCTAATCTTTTACCGCTCATATGTTTGTCTCACTCCCCCCCTTTTCTTAATGGGGTGAGGGGGGAGAGGATTGTGTAAAACTTTTACAAAGACTTATTGGACTGGCTTCATTTGGTGGTCTGTCTAGTCAAATCCAAGCTGCCTATTATGATTTTGCTGGAGCACCCCATTCAAACTCGACCTCCACAGGCGTTCCCAGACTTCCATCTGGCTTAGTTGGCCTATACTGAATCTTCATCTTCTTATAAACTAGCACCACTTCTTCAATGGGATAGGCTTCGGTACTTTTCGAGTTACCCAGGTTTACGAAACTTATTACCTGAGCGTCCTCTAATCTAATTTCCAGATAGTCTGCTGCTGTTGTTGTGGTTGATGGCTTACGAGCTGTCAGAGTGACCGATTTAAGATGCTCGCCGGTAGTTAAGGTCTGGAATAGGGGCAGCGAAGCCTTACTCGTTCTCATGGTGAGTCTAAAAGGCTGCAGAATTCCTTTTCCTTTCGGCAATCCTGAAGCTGGGTCTGTAGGCACACTCCCGCCGAGACTCCAGCTTATAATCTCAATCAAATTTTCCTTTCCTTTGACAGTGGATTCTCCCTGAATAACTCCAATTTTTTCACCTTCGATTTTCACCCAACACTCATATGCCGCCGATGCCTTTCCTGGAGCCATTACTGTTAATAATGACAGAAAGAGTGCCGCCACCAGTGTTCCAACCATTGCCGTCCTTTTGTCTTTAAACATAATATTTTCCTCCTTTCCTCTCTTTTGGAAAAAAATAAAGCCTATATTCTGGCCTTCGTCATATTGCAGCCGCATAATTTACAAATTAGTTATTCGGTTCAGCTTTGGGGTCATCGGTTGTCCATTTGCGGTTTTAATATACACCGTTTTCGAAAATTGGGGAAGTGAATGTTTCAGGGAGGAGTCTACACCCTTCTTCATGACTTGTAAATACTAAAAATGATGTTGTGAAAATTTTCTTTTTTGGGAGGGGTTAAGAGAGAGTATTAGTGTAGGTTGAGGCAAAGATTATTGATTTGTATTTGAAAGGTTGCATGGTGGAACAAAAATGTAAAAACAATATTACAGGAAGAACTCAACATGGAACTTATTGGGTTTGGAAGATAAGTTCTTGACCCATTCGGCGGCGCTTAGCGCCGCCCTTTAGGGCGGTGTGTAAAGCACCGCTTCCTTCGACAGGCTCAGGACACTGAGTTTATCGAAGTGCAGGGTCAACCCTGAGCAAGCCCTGGCCTTTAGGCTGGGGAGTCGAAGGGTTGACTTATGTTTTACCCCGTTAGAAAACCCCAGCATTTATGCTGGGGATAGTAGAAATAAAAAGCATCAACTCCTTATTGAGGGCGGGATCAAAGCCCTGCCCTTTCTAACGGGGTTTACCTGCCCATACCTATCTGTCGTAGGCAGGGCAGGCAGGTGCTTCGAATTTAGAAATTCTTCTTTTTTATCGGGGTTCACCCCGTTAGAAATTCCAGCGAGGCATCAAACCCCGATCCAGAGCAGCGGGCCTTCATCGCTCCGAGGTGGCTCCGGCCACGCAGGCGGGGCATCATTTCTAACGGGGTGAAGTGTCGGATGCCCCACCGGTCAGGGTGCATTTTGTAAAGTCAATCTCCTGATGGCAACCCCTGCAGATATGTTTCTTATCAAATTCATCGGAGAAAATCTCAACTTCCTCCCCACAGTTTGGGCATTTACAAGTAAAAGATTTTAGACCTTTAAACTGTTCAAAACCTGGACAATGTTTTGGAGTACTCATCACACCACCTCCTTATTATTTTTCCATCTTCTCCAGAGCACTCATCAGGTCCTCAAGAGGAGGTCTCTTGTTGATATCGTGGGCGTCGATATAACGAATGGTCCCCTTTTTATTGATGACAAACAAAGCCCTTTCGGATACTCCGTTGGAACGCAACACGCCATATCTTTTCGCAACCGCTCCATGGGGCCAGAAGTCAGAAAGGACTGGAAACCATAACTGACCCATTTGGTTGGTCCATGCAAAAAGGGTAGGAATATTATCTACCGTAATGCCAAGGAGGATGGCGTCATATTGGTTAAAAATATCTTTTGCGATATTATAACCCGGCCATTGATCCGAACAAACGGGTGTCCATGCTGCGGGAACGAAGGAGAGGACAACATTCTTTTTCCCTCGAAACTGGCTTAAAGAAACCTTTTCCCCAGAAACTGAAGGAAGCGTGAAATTGGGGGCAGGGTTCCCTACCTTCACTTTCAGAACGCTGTCAGTCGGTTTGAGCGTTCCCACCTGATAAATGTTCCCCTTGTAGGCATCTGAGAGGCCAAAGGCCATTGGGATTGAGACAAATACCGATAGAACTCCAGTGATCAAGATGAAATTGGCTAATCTTTTCTTTTGCATGGCTAAATCCTCCTGCAGGAAAGTCCCGATTTTAAGCGGGACAATATTAAAAAGGGATTACCTTACCTGGAAGCGAAGCTTCACCCCGTTAGAAATAATGCCCCGCTGGAATTTCTAACGGGGTTCACTTTAATCCGGAAGCTTTGAGCACTATCTCCAGGAATGGTTCGGCCCCTGGATACCCCCCCAACTGAGAGTGTACAATTTGGTGGGTCCCATCCTCATTGATTTTGACCACCATAAAGTACGGTGTTCTCACTTCTCCGCAAGCCTTATGGATCGTAAAATCCTTATCCGGGAAAAGTGGAAAGGGAACATTATATGTTTTTTTATATACCTCTACTTCGTAAGGAGAATTTCCTGCGCCAATACCGATTAATTTAATTTTGTTTTTAACATCTGGATTGTTTTCGATGAGGCGATACAGTTCATTGACTCCAGGCGCATCCTTCTGACAGTAGGGGCAGTACATACTGAAGATTTCAACGATGACGGCTTTGGTTTTGATCTGTGGAATTTTGAAAAGACCACTACCGGAAACCCCCAAATAGTTCCTTTCATCTGGATTTTTTGGGACGGGAAGATTGATAACTGGCAGTCTCTCCCCCTTTTCTGGCGGTTTGTTGTCAGCCAAGGCAGGGAAAACAAGTATCGAAAACAAAAAGGTGATCATGGCTAAGACCGTTAATATTTTTTTCATTCTTCAATCTCCTTCTATCAAAATATTTTGAGAGCATTTGCTGAAGATTTCACAGTTACCATTATTAGTTGAAACGGTTTTTCTTTTCAAGTTTTTTTGAAAACGATAGTTGAATTGGGATCAAAGGCGTCCTCTGATGATAGTCAGTACCAGCCAGAACCAACCGAAAAGAAATGCGATACCTCCAATAGGTGTGATGACTCCGAGCCATTTTATACCTGTGGTCGCCAAACCATAAAGACTTCCTGAAAAGAGGAGGATACCGATCCAAAATCCCCAACCTGCAATGGAAAAGGAAGTATCTTTAGTAAGATGCTGTAAGACCCCCACAGCGAATAAAGCTATGGTATGAAACATCTGGTAAAGAACTGCTTTTTCGTAAATTGACCTGCCATACTCATCTAAGATATTTTTTAATGAGTGAGCCCCCAAGGCTCCGAAAGCCACACTTAAAAATCCAGAAATGCCTGCTGAGATAAGCCAGAATTTAATCATTTTATTTTTTGACCTCCTTTTCCCCTTGAATCGTCATCTGATCTTTCGCCATGACCCATTCGATCTTTAGATCAGAGCTTAAAATCCTCCTCCCCCTAAGAGGGGGACATGGAGGTCAATAAAACCTGGTGTGACCAATTTGCCGGATGCCGAGATCCCTTGGGGCCTAAAATCGCTTGGGAGATCAATCCGGTCCGAGATCTTTGCGATAGTCCTTCCAACGATGAGAATATCTTTGACTCCCATTTTTTCTGGACTGCAAAGAATTCCTCCCTTGATCAGGGTAAACATCGTATTCTCCTTTAATCCTCCGGTCTTAATTTCGTTTTCTTTAAAAATGCGATCGTGGCACCCCATGAACCTGCTTCTGGTGGAGCCATTTTGAAAGACTCGATAAGGGGACTCTTTTTGAGAAAGGAATGGACGATGCTTCGTTGGATCCCTTTCCCTTTTCCATGGATAATTCGGACTTCTTTGAAACCTTTCTCCTGACATTCCAGGAGATACTCCTCTAAAAGAAAAGGGATCTCCTTAGGAAAGAAGGTGTGAAGGTCAATCCAATCCTCAATGGGTATTTTTACAACCATAAATCTCAGTTCGGAGTTTTGAGTTCGTAGTTCGGAGTAATTAAAATTTGTTCTTTAAGAATTTAACTGTTCTTTTTAGTAATGTGTTCTTAAAGATTTTTATTGCTCCGAACTCATAACTCTCAACTCTTAACTCCTAATTTCCTCCGGACCATTTTGAAAATTTGGTGAAACATCGGTCTCGTAAGTTTACCCGTTTGAGTGTTTTGCTGGCTAGGATGATAGGTCGTAATGATCGTCTGCCTGTTTGGTAAAGGGTAGACTTTTCCATGTCCAAAAGTCAGAGGAGGAATCCCAAGCCCCTTTTGTCTCAGGGTCCTCAGGGTTTGAGTAAGAGCGATCTGACCTAACGGAACGAGAACTTCGATTTTTTTTAAAAGATCGAGTTCCTTTAAAAAATAGGGCCGGCAGTTTTCTATTTCCTCTGGCAAGGGTTTGTTTTTGGGTGGAGCACATCGAATCGTTGCAGTAATATAGCAACCATCTAATTTGAAGCCATCATCTCTTCGAAGGGAATTGGGTTGATTGGCGAAGCCGAATTCATAAAGTGCATTAAATAGCCATTCCCCACTCCGATCTCCTGTAAACATTCGGCCTGTTCGATTCCCACCTTGGGCAGCAGGAGCCAGTCCAATAATCAGAACCTGGGCATCTGGGTCTCCGAAACTGGGAAGGGGTTTCGACCAATAATCCCAATCCCGATATCTTTTTGGTTTATGGTTGGAAACCTCTTTGAGGTAAGCAACCAATCTAGGGCACTTCTGGCATTCGACGACAAGATTCTGCAAGTTTTCCAATTCCACTCCCCTTTTCATTCTGTCCCCTTTGTCAAACGAAATCCGAAATTCAAAGTCTAAAACCTATATAACCATACACCTTGACCATTTTTCAAGTGGAAATTGACCGGTAAGTACCCTGTAAACCCCACCTTTTAGGTGGGGTAGAGGAGCACAATTAAAAATGATATTACATTGCCGGGAAGCTCTGGCCTGTCGGCAAGAAGCTTCATTTTGACAGAAGTGTTTTTTCTTGTTAAAAATAAATAATATTGCCCTATCGAGGATGGGGAAATTAGATTCTGCTCAGGACAGGGAAGGAGATAAACAATGCCCACCTATTCTCACTCTCAACTTTCCACCTATCAAACCTGCCCCCACCAGTACAAACTCGCCTATATTGACAAGATTGAGGTCGAGACGGAAGGCATTGAGGCTTTCATGGGTTCAAGGGTTCATGATGCCTTGGAGAAGCTCTACCGGGATCTGAAGGTGACCAAACTCAATACCTTGGAAGAGCTCCTCAACTTCTACCATCAGAGTTGGGAAAAGAATTGGAATGACATGATTCAGATTATACGAAAGGGTTACAGTGCCGAAGACTATCGCCATCTCGGAGAGAAATGTATCACGGATTATTACAAGCGTTACTATCCCTTCGATCAGGGGAAAACCTTAGGCCTCGAAGAATATATTTATTTCCCTCTGGAAGAAGAAAAGGGTTATTGGATTCGAGGTTTTATTGACCGTTTGACCTTGGTGGATAGTTCTATTCTCCAAATCCATGATTACAAAACCTCCAACAGGCTTCCAACCCAGGAAGATGTCAATTCAGACCGGCAATTGGCTTTCTATCAGATGGGGGTGGCAGAAAAGTGGCAGGGTATCCAGGAGGTCAGACTGATCTGGCACTACCTCACCTTCGATACTGAAATACATTCTTCAAGAACACCCGATCAACTTCATCAACTTCGCCAGGCGACTTTGGATCTCATCCGGAGGATTGAAACGGACAAACAATTCCTTCCTAAGGAGGGGCCTCTTTGTAATTGGTGCAATTATCAGGGATTCTGCCCAAAAAGAAAACATTTCATTGCTGTGGGAAGCCTTCCGCCCAATGAATATCTTAACGAAGAAGGGGTGGTCTTGGTTAACCAATATGTGGAGATGAAAGAAAGGAAAAGGCTCTTGAATGAAGAGGTTGATGCGGAATTAGCCAAAATAGAAGAAGCCCTTTATGCCTATGCTCAGAGGGAGGAACTCGAAGCGATCTTTGGAAGCGATCATGTTGCCAAGATTAAGATTGAGATAAAGGAGAAATATCCTTTAAAGAGTGACCCCAATCGAAAAATACTGGATGAAATCGTCAAGAAGGCTGGGAAGTGGATGGAGGTTTCTGACTTAAATCCCTGGATGTTGGCCAGAGTGATCGGTCGAGGAGGTTGGCCTCCTTCTTTGGTGAATAAGGTGAAGGAGTTTTCTTCGGTGGAGGAAAGCCGGTCCATCACGATCTCCAAGCTGAAAGAAAGAGAATAATATATTAATGCCAAATGCAAAAGTTCGCACGAAGTGATGAACCGCAGGTGAATCAATGTCAAATTAAATCCAAAAGCTCAAATTTCAAAAATGTTTTGGATTTTGAAATTTGGATTTAATTTTCTGGAGGAAATGGGGGGCTGAGAAAAATTATGGACATTAAGGTTAAAAAGGGCAGACCTGAAAAATTTCCCTGTGAACTTCTTCTCCTCTTTTCTTTTGAATTTCCTGAGCAGTTGGAAGGTCCCATCCAGAATGTAGATCTGGAGTGGAAAGGGTTTATATCCATGCTGATGAAACAGGGAGACTTTAAAGGAGAGTTATTCGAGTGCCGCCTCTTTTACACCCAGGGTGCCCTTCCTGCCAAAAGGGTGCTCCTGACCGGCCTGGGCAAAAAAGGGGAATTTGATATAGAAAAATGGCGAGGGGCTGCTTCAAAAGCCGGCCAGTTCATCCGGAATTCAGGGATTAAACAATTTGTTTTTCCGATAAAAAAATTTGATGGCCATTCAGAGGAAGGGTTGGCTGAATCCTTTGTGACCGGACTCCTCCTCGGTGTTTACCAGTTTAATGAATTTAAGACACTCGAACGGGATAAGATCAAGGAGATTGGAGAAGTGATTCTCCTTGGAGAGAAAGACGAAGAAATTAAATGGATCGGTGATGGCCTGAGGACAGGGGAAATTATTTCAGAAGCGGTCTACATGGCAAGGGATCTGGTCAATGGACCCAGCAATCAGGTGACCCCCACTGTATTGGCTGAAAAAGCTCAACAGATTGCGAAAGATTATGGTGTGGAGATTCAGGTATTCGAGGTGAGCCAGGCAGAGGCCATGGGCATGGGAGCCTTTGTTGCTGTGGCCAAGGGAAGCCAGGAGCCCGGGAAGTTTATCGTTCTGGAATATAATAAAGGAAAAGGATTGGATACAATCGCTTTAGTAGGAAAGGGGATTACTTTCGATAGTGGGGGGATCTCGATCAAACCTTCAGAGAATATGGATCGGATGAAAGACGATATGTCAGGGGCTGCAGCGGTCTTGGCTACCATGCAAGTTGCCTCCAAGCTCCAACTTCCCTTTCATCTGGTCGGTATCATGCCAGCGACAGAAAATCTTCCAAGCGGAAAGGCTTATAAACCCGGTGATATTTTGAAAACCCTCTCCGGGCAGACCGTGGAAGTGATCAGTACCGATGCAGAAGGAAGACTTATTCTTTCGGATGCCCTGACCTATAGCTTACGATATCAACCCAAGGCAATCATTGATCTGGCTACCTTGACAGGAGCCTGTGTGATTGCATTGGGAGATTTTGTCATCGGCCTTTTCGGTAATGATGAGTCCCTTTTGAAACGGATCGAAGAGGCTTCTTCCAAGACAGGAGAAAAAGTCTGGAGATTGCCTCTCTGGGACGAGTATTTTGAATATCTCAAAAGTGATGCGGCTGATTTCAGGAATGTGGGAACGCGAGCAGCAGGTGCTATTATTGGAGCCATCTTTCTGAGCAAATTTGTGGAGAAAGTCCCATGGGTTCATCTCGATATTGCTGGACCTGCATCGATTGAGAAAGAGAGGCCGTATATCCCACGAGGCGGTACGGGCGCTGGAGTAAGATTGTTGGTTCAATTGCTTAGAAATTGGAAAGGATAAAATAAAAAGTCATTGAGTCAAAATTAAGTCTTTGGGTCAAGGCACAATGACGCTATGACTCAAAGAGGCTAAAACGAAATCAAATTTATACGAGGAAAGTTGTAGATGAAGCAGAGTGAGGAATACCCCTTTCTTAAAGCTTGCCGAAGGCAGGCGACAGAATATACGCCCATCTGGCTCATGCGCCAGGCGGGTCGTTATATGAAGGAGTATCGAGCCCTCCGGAAGAAATATTCTTTCCTGGAGATGTGCAAGAATCCAGAACTGGCAGCACAGGTGACGCTTCAGCCTATTGAAAAGTTTAAGCTCGATGCGGCCATCATCTTTTCAGATATCCTGATTCCCCTGGAGCCGATGGGAGTGGAGTTTGAGTTTGCAAAAGGGGAAGGCCCTGTTTTCCATCATCCTCTCCGAGAGATGAAGGATGTGGAGAGGCTGAGGATCTTTGAACCAGAAGAGGAAATCTCTTTTCTCGTTAAGGCAATTCAAATCGTCCGAAGGGAATTAGAAGGAAAGATCCCTTTGATTGGATTTTCCGGTGCTCCCTTCACCCTTGCAAGTTATATCATCGAAGGGGGTCATTCTAAAAATTACATCCTCACCAAAAGCCTGATGTACCAGGACCGCCCCACATGGAATGCTTTGATGGAGAAGATCTCGGAGGTCCTCATCCGGTGCCTAAAAGCTCAGATTCGATCGGGTGTCCAGGCTCTTCAGATTTTTGACTCCTGGGTGGGATGTTTGACCCCGAGTGATTATGAAAAGTATGTCCTTCCGTATTCCAAAAAGGTCATTGATGGTGTTGGCAAGAGCGTTCCTCTCATCCATTTCGCCACCTCCAATTCAACACTTTTGGAGCTGATGAAACGCGCCGGGGGAGATGTTATCGGAGTAGATTGGCGGTTGGATATTGGCGAGGCTTGGGTACGTCTTGGGTACGATGTTGCCATCCAAGGAAACCTCGATCCTGTTATCCTATTTGGTCCAGTGGATTTGATTGAAAAGGAAGTCAAACGGATCCTTGATCGCGTTGAAGGTCGACCTGGTCATATCTTCAACCTTGGCCATGGAATCCTCCCAAACACACCTCCCGATCATGTGGCTGCCTTGATAGAGGCAGTTCATCAATACAGTTCCCAATCTTCTAAAAGGCAGGGGAGAGGTTGATGAAAGCTCTTCTCCTCTTAGCCTTCGGAGGGCCCCGCTCTCTCGATGAAGTAGAGCCTTTTTTAACCCGTCTCTTCAGGGGCCGAAAACCTTCTCCAGAACAATTGGAAAAGGTTAAGGAGCGTTATCGCTTGATCGGAGGTTGTTCGCCTCTGCCAGAGATTACATTAAAGCAAGCCAAAGCACTGGAAAACAGTCTGAATTCGAAGGGCTACCAATTCAAATCCTATGTGGGAATGCGTTATGGACACCCATTGATTGAAGAGACTTTGAAAGAGATTCTTCGGGAGGGAATCCATGAGGTGATCGCCCTTCCCATGGCGCCCTTTAGATCCTGTGCAAGCACAGGATCTTATATCGAAGAAGTAAATCAAATAAGAAAAAATATTGGAGAGAAGATAAAAATTTCTTTTGTTGAGGGATGGCATCTACATCCTCTTTTTATTGGGGCGATTCAGGAGAAGATTGAGGAAGAGTTGATGCAATTTACTCCAGAAGAGAGAAAGAAGGTTCATCTCATTTTCTCTGCACACAGCCTTCCAAAATCCCTTGTTGAAAATGAACCTTATGTTAAGGATATGGAAGAGAGTGTTAGAGAGGTTCTTAAAAAGATCGAACCCCTTCCTTGGCATATTGCCTTTCAGAGCAGAGGGATGGGACCGGAGGAGTGGTTAGGTCCGGATGTAGAATCTATCCTGACCGAACTCTCACGGCAAAGGGTCCGAGAAATCCTCATGATTCCCATTGGATTTGTTGCAGATCACATCGAGGTACTTTTCGATATTGATATCCTTTATCGAGGGAAGGCTGAATTTATGGAGATGGTATTGAAACGGACTACTTCTCTCAATTTTTCAAAACGATTTATCGAGGCACTTTCAAGCATTGTTGAAGAACATATAAAGGTCATTGAGTCATTGGGTCTTTGAGTCGTTGAGTCTTTGAGACACTCAGACACAATGACACTAAGACGAAAAGACTTTTTTGAGGAAATAAACATGAAACGCATCGTTATTATTGGAGGGGGGATTGCCGGACTGGCCACTGCCTATTTTGCCTTAGAGAAAGCAAAGAAGATGGGTGAGGAGATTCACCTTACCTTATTGGATGAAAAGGATCGGTTGGGTGGATGTATTCTGACGGAGAAAGTAAATGGCTTTATCATCGAAGGAGGGCCCGACTGTTTTCTTTATGAGAAACCGTGGGCCCTTGCCCTCTGCGAAAAGCTTGGACTCGGAGACAGGATCTTGAATACAAATGAGAATCGGAGGACCTTCATCCTTTCGAATGGGAAACTCCATGAATTACCAGAAGGTTTTATGCTGATGGTCCCCACCAGTTTCACTCCCTTTATCAAAAGTTCCCTCATCTCCTGGCCTGGGAAAATTCGGATGGCCATGGATTTTTTCATTCCAAAGAAAAAGTCGGACGAGGAAGAGAGTCTTGCCGATTTTGTCAGGCGACGTCTGGGGGAGGAGGCGCTGGATAAGATCGCAGAACCCCTCGTCGCAGGAATTCATGCTGGAACGCCAGAGACCATGGGCCTAAAAAGTACTTTTCCCAGGTTCCTTCAGATAGAGGAAGAATATGGAAGTCTGATCAAGGGGATGATAGCAAGAAGAAAGATGGCTCTTCAATGGGCAAAAAAAGAGGGGCCCAAAAGGACAATGTTTTTAACCCTAAAAGAAGGATTGGGTGAGTGGGTTGATTGTCTAAAGGGAAAAATTGGGGATGAGGTGATCGGCCTCAAAAAAAAGGTAATGAAAGTAAAAAGGACAGAAAAAAATAATTATCAAATCCAATTATCAAATGGAACATCCCTTGAAACCGATGCAGTCATTTTAGCTACTCCTGCTTTCATTACGGCAAAGATGATTGAGGAGATAGATCCGAAGCTATCAGAAATCCTTCTCACCATTCCCTATGTTTCCAGTGCGACCGTGTCTTTGGCTTACCATCGCTCCAAGATTCGTCACCCGCTGGACGGATTTGGATTCATTGTCCCTCGTAAGGAAAAGAGGAAGATTATGGCTTCCACATGGACCTCAGTCAAATTTAACCATCGGGCTCCAGAAAGCCATGTTTTACTAAGGGCTTTTGTAGGAGGGGCGAATAATGAACAACTTGTTGGTCTTGACGACGATGAGATGCTCAGGATCATTCGAGAGGAATTGAAGGATATTATGGGAGTCGAAGGTGATCCCATTCTGACAAAAATCTATCGATGGGAAAAGTCTATGCCTCAGTACCTGGTGGGCCATTTGGAGAAGGTTGCTCGAATGGAGGAAAGAACAAATCTCCAACCCGGTCTATTTCTCACAGGTTGTGCATATAAGGGAATTGGTATCAGCGATTCAATTCACGATGCCGAGATTATCGCTGATAAAGCTGTGGATTATATTAGTAAGGCTAAAGGCTAGAGGCAATAGGCTAGAGTCTCAAAGCTGAAAGCTGAGAGCCATAGATTAAAAGATGCTTAATTTCTTCATTTTCTTATTAAGTTTCTTCCTGCTGGCAAATGGTTCTCTTCTTTTTGCGTCGCTTTCCTTTCCGGCAGAAAAGATTCCAACAAAAGTGATTGTTCGCGTGGTTGCGAGGGATGCCCAGGTGATCGGCTCGGGCGTGGGAGGTGCGTTGATCCGAATTAAGAATTTGGAGACAGGAGAAATCCTTGCCCAGGGGAAACAGGAGGGGGGAACAGGGGATACAGACCGAATTATGGTTCAACCACGTCGGCGTGGAGAGACCATTTATGGAACTTTTGGTGCGGCCTCTTTCGAGGCCAAGATTCTCTTAGATAAACCTACCCAAGTTGAGATTTACACTGAGGCTCCTCTTGCCTACCCTCAAGCCATTCAGAAAGGCTCAAAGACACTCACCCTTATTCCTGGGAAACACATCTTGGGTGAGGGGGTGATCATTGAATTAAACGGTTTGATTGTTAATATCCTGAGTCCTTCCCCTAAAGAAAGTTTAAAGAAAGGAGAAGGAGTTTTAGTGAGGGCTGAAATCCGGATGCTTTGAGGATGCCCTCTCACTCCCGGAGGTCTCTGGGACTCGAATAAATTTGAAATATGGGGACAATGGATTTATGGAAGTCAGATTTCAGAGAAATTCAATCTGAATTATGCAGGTAAGCCAAGCCTCTTTGAAGGAAAGACATCCCCTCCAGCAGGCTTTGATGAGGTGAAACTTCAGATCCTCGCTGCCGACCAGGCAGGCAACTTCGGCCAACATATTGTTTCCTATCATGTTGGTCCTTAAGGTTAACCATCCAAAATATCCATTCCATCTGTGGTTCTTTTTCATTTGACATCGAAAAGAAACCCACCTAAAATAATCTCAAATTTCCTGGTGGATGGTTGCAAATAAAATAGGAGAATCACGATGAGCAAGAAGCGCATATCAAACGTCATATTGCAAAAGATACGAGGAAGAGAAGGAGATATCATTCCGGTCCTCCGGACTGTTCCGCTATTTGAAGGATTAACTTTCAGAGATTTGAAAAAAATCGAATTAATAGTGCATGAAAGGACGTTTATGCCCGATGAAGTGGTCTTTTACGAAAGGCAACCAGGCACAGGAATGTACATCATTAAGAAAGGTCTGATAAAACTTACAAAAACTATCAACGAAGAAAAGGCGAAAATAGCAGACCTAGAGGAAGGAGAATTTTTCGGAGAAATGGCGTTGTTGGAAGACTATCCACGCTCTGCGGAGGCTACAGCAGTTGTAAAGACAGAGGTCCTTGGGATATTTAGACCCGACTTATTTGATTTGATAGAGCATAATCCCAGGCTCGGTTCCAAAATTCTCATGAAACTTTCGCAAAGGCTTGCAAACAGACTTAGGAAAACCACGGAAATGAAATTGAAAGAAGTATAATAAAATGGAAAAAAATGAATTCCAAAAACTCTGGAAAACCTTCGAAATTATCGCAATAGGATGTGTTTTATTTGGTATCTTACTGGTTTTATATCTTGTCAGAGCGCTGCTCACCCCGTTTATTATCGCATTTGTAATAACATTCTTTCTAAGTCCAATAGTCGATTATATGGAAGGAGAAGGAATAAACCGTACATTTGCGGTAATTCTGTTGATTATTCTAACCCTTATTTTCCTGTTTATATTATGGAAACTCACCTGGCCGACAATACAGACAGAGATAAGCAGTTTCCAGAAAAATGCGCCTTTCTACATAAGTAAAATTCAGGATAGCCTGAATAGGGCAATCGATTTGTTAGAAAAAAATATGGGCTTTATTCCCAAAGGCACTTTGGAAAAGGCACTACAACAAAAGATAAATAGCTTAACTTCAGGGACAGGAGACGTAAGTTCTTTAATAAAAATTATTAAAGAATTGGTGACCACTTTAATTGTCATTCCCTTTGTTACATTTTTTCTTGTAAAAGATGGCAGGAAGATAAAAAAGATGCTCATCGCATATGTCCCAAATAAATATTTTGAGACATTCCTAACCCTATTTTATAAAATTGATCAACAGATCAGCAATTATATCAGGGGGCAGTTAATCGATTCCTTTATCGTGGGTGTAATAGCCATCATAGGCTTATATCTGTTCAGGGTAAATTATGCTTTTTTAATAGGAGTAGTTCTTGGGATGTTTAACATCATACCCTACATCGGGCCTTCAATGGGATTCGTATTCGGCAGTTTGCTAATACTCATAGACACTGGTTCAACAGTTAATCTTATTAAATTTATATGTATATATGTGTGCATCAGGGTGCTGGATGATATTATTATCTCTCCTTTAGTATTAAGCAGAAGGGTTCATGTTCACACCCTGATGGTCATCATTGTCATTATGCTGGGGGGATTTTTTCATGGGATACTGGGAATGCTTCTGGCTGTGCCTCTCTATTGTTCAATAAAGGTAACTTTCCAGATATTGTATAGGGGCTTTATAGAATATGGAAACTGGTAAGGATAAATATTATAGGATCTGAAGGAAAAAAAATAGGGGCTATTCCAATCATAGCCCCATCACCGACTTACCTCATGAGGTCGCCTTATATAAAATTACTAATTTGCTTTAATCTTTTCCAAATCCAAGTCGTCCAGAACAACAATTCCCTTAGCCTTCATCTCATCAATTGCCTTTTGAGAGGTATCCGGTGCAACCCCCCGGCATAGATTTTTGATCAGAACCACTTTGTATTTAAGAGCCTTCCCATCCAGGGCCGTCGCCCTGACACAATAGTCGGTTGCAATGCCGTAGACCACCAACTTGTTGATCTTTTCTTTCTTGAGAAGTTTATCCAAAGCGGTCTTTTTCCCACCGTCGTCCTGAAATCCAGAATAACTATCATATTGTGGATCCATTCCCTTTTTCACGACGGCTGTAAATAATTTATTATCCAATAAGATCTCTGCTCCAGGGTTTTTTTGGACACAATGGGGAGGCCAGAGGACCTGGTCCTTTCCATGAAGTTTAATCACATCAAAAGCCTTTTTCCCTTTATGATTGGTAAAAAAGGAAGCATGATTAGCAGGATGCCAATCCTGGGTTGCAAAGATGGGGTACCTCGCTTCTTTCAGTTTCTTTGTATTTTCTTCAACAGCTTTGATGTAGGCCTCGTCAGTCCCTTCCACGGCTAAGGAGCCGTTTTTAAGTTTTGTGAAATCCCCTTGGATATCCACGACGATGATACCAATTTTTACTTCTTCCTTTGCCATAGCCATCCCTCCCCAAACCAGTGTGAGAAATAATGTCGCTACAAATGCCTTCACTCTCCAATTTTTCATATCGCACCTCCTCCTTTTGAGCTCAAAGCTGAAAGTTCAAAGTTAAAAACTCCTTTTCATAAATTCTTAACTCATCACTCTAATTTTTTGGCCATCTCCTTGCCGACTTTTCGGGCGGCTTTGATGATTTTTTCAATGTCCTCATCAGAATGGGCGATAGATAGGCAACCCCCACCGTGCATCACATGAATCCCTTTTGTCAGCATTTTTAGTCGAAACTCCATCTCCCTTTTCTCTATATCGGTAAACCGGTGGATCGAATGAGGCGAGTTCAGCGTCCCCCCTTTTTGAAAAGGAAAATGGGTTTGAAAGAGAGAGCCAATTCCTGTGACCACGGCATCCAATCCTTCTCGATCAAGAGCTTCCTGAACCCCCTTTCGAACTTTCTCTCCTTTTGATTCTAAAATAGGATAGACCTTTTTATGGTGATCTTTTAAATAACGGAGCATTGCCAATCCTGCAGCGGCTGTCAAAGGATGGGCAGAAAAGGTACCGCCGCCAATTAAAATTTTCTCCCACTTATTTCCCCTCATTTCGGGTGAGGTCTTCTCCAATATCTCCCTTTTCCCTACCAGGGCACCAACAGGTAATCCTCCGCCCACAATCTTTCCCAAAGTCGTTAGGTCTGGAGTGATGTTGAACCTCTCCTGGGCACCCCCTAAGGCAACTCGAAAACATGAAATCACTTCGTCGAAAATCAGGAGGGCCCCCAACTTTTTAGTTTCAGAACGAAGCATTTGAAGATATTCTTTAGTAGCTGGGGTGAAGCCTCCTTCGCCAACGATTGGCTCAAGAATAATGCCTGCTAAATCTTCTTTGTTTTGATGGATTACTTCGAGTGAACCAGAAAGGTCATTAAAAGGAATCACCTTCGTGTATTTCTGTAGTTCAGGCAACAAACCGAGACTCTCTTCTCTTTCATAGGGCATTTTAATACCCAGGGAGAGATCAGGATTGGCTCCATGCCAACCCCCTGCGATCTTTAGGATGGTTTTTTTACCAGTGAAGCCACGGGCAAGCCTGACCGCATACATCGTCGCCTCTGTTCCAGAACAACAGAATCGGACCATTTCTGCGGAGGGGACCAATTCTCGAATCAGTTCTGCCCATTCAATCTGCTTTTTATATACGATGCCCCAGTGAATTCCCTCTTTTAATTGTTTTTCAATGGCTTGGACCACCCCCCGTGGACGGTGGCCCAGAATGTGGGTGTAGTTACCCATCCAAAGGTCCACATATTCATTTCCGTCCACATCCCAGATTTTGGAACCCTTCGCTTTTTTGATAAAGAAAGGGTAAGGAGGAAAATAGTGAATGTTATGAGAAATCCCTCCGGGCATGACTTCTTTGGCCCTTTTAGAAAGCTTTTCTGAAAAGGGTGTTTTTAGTCGGTAAGCATCAAAAAAATGTTTCATTCGAAAGGCTCCAAAGGTTTAATACCATATTTTTAATTGAATGAAAATAATCTTACAACAATTGAGAAGGGCCGATTATGGAGAACTCACTCTTCCACAGTTGCTCAAGGTGAATCTCCGGGTCATCGTTTTGCCTGTTGCCATTGGAATCGTTTTATTACTGCTGCTGATCGAAAGATTCGGATTGTGAGAACAAGGTTCCTCATGGCAGGTCACTCAGGGATTCACTCGAAGGCGATTTCCTTGATTCGTTCAATCACCCTCATATAGTCATCAAATTCGATTCCATCCACGGAGTGATCCTGCTTGCAGGTGATCCCATCAACGGCTGGCCCGTGACGCACGAGATAATCGAGAACCGTCCCTTCTTGTTCAGGAGTCACTTTTTCGAGAATGTCCAATCTTCCCATAGCCAAAGCCACTCCTGCCAACAAGGCATAACCCCCCCAGTTTGAAATTCCGCAAGAGATGAGGTAGTCCGTCCTCACCCGGGAGCAGAAAACTGCTTCCCGATTGGTCGAAGGATTTTCCTTAAAAACCTCCCACGGAATCTTCCCTGCACCAATTTCATTTCCACGGTCTCCGATACCAATACTCTCAATCGGAAGGTTCAACTTCCCGGCAAGCTCGAGGAGAAAGTGCGTTTTGGCTGTAAATCGTGTGATGTCCTCAAGGCGCGAGCTGAAACAGCGGTTTCTTATCGGAGGAGGGAGAATCGTTTCAAAATCTTTTAAGGGTGGCTTGTCGTGGCGCTCCTGAGCCATGAAGGATTCAAGGGTGTGATTGGGTCCCACCCTTTCGATATAGATAAGATGGGTAAGGCCTTTCCCCCACAAGCTATTGAAAAAGTCTTGAGCAAAACGGATGGAAATGGAACTTTCGATCTCTTCATTCATCATTCGACTCGTGTGATCCTGGTCTGAGTGCTCCAATGGAAAACAGATGATGGGGATCTCTTTCTCAGAGAGGTTAAGAATCTTTAATCCTGCCTTCAGTGCTGAAAGGGTGTATTCATCTGAAAGCAGGGAAACCTCCATCCCTAAAAATTTCAATCCCTCTGCCAGGGTGAGGGCTCCCGGAGGCCCATCCGTTTCGGTGGCTGGGGGATCCCCAACCGGGACATAGAACCCAGTAATGATGACGACTTTCTTACCTTTTTCAACCAGAGAAGAAACAGCCCCTGTTAAGTCTGAATAGGGAACCATAGAGAGATTTTCCCAGTGGTCATTTTTATGAGAGAGGAGGGAGGTAGGGAAGTTGATTACCTCCTCGAGGAGAAAAATCTTTTCTCGAATGGTTTTTGGAAGAAGCATAAGGTAACTTTTTCTATAAATGCTTATCTTTTGATCTTCCTGTATGGTGATATTTATAAACGATCTTTAGGGTTATTAGCAAGAAAACCGAGAGTCAGGTTTTTATTTTTTGAAAAAAAGGTGTGAGTTGAGCTATATTGAGATTGTCATTTCTGAGGAGGATGAAGCATTTAGTGAATGACGAAATTATCTTAGAGATTAAAAATCTAAAGACTTACTTCTATACCTATGAAGGGGTTGCGAAGGCGGTGGATGGTGTGAGTTACAACCTCGCCAAAGGTGAGCCTTTGGGCGTGGTGGGTGAATCCGGCTGTGGAAAGAGCGTCACGGCTCTCTCCATTCTTCGTCTTATTCCAACTCCTCCTGGAAAGGTTGTCGGAGGGGAGATCTTCTTTAAAGGAGAAAATCTCCTTGAGTACACAGAGGATGAGATGAGGAAGATTCGGGGAAATCGGATTTCGATGATCTTCCAGGAACCCATGACCTCCCTCAATCCCGTTTTTACAATAGGGAATCAGATTCAGGAGACCCTCCAATTGCATCAGGGCTTATCCAAAAAAGAGGCCCTCGAAAAGAGCATCGAGATGCTCGGACTGGTCAATATTCCTTCCCCTGAGAAAGCTGTAGAGCGATATCCCCACGAGTTGAGCGGTGGGATGAGGCAGAGGGTGATGATCGCCATGGCTCTTGCCTGCAACCCAGAGATCCTGATTGCGGATGAGCCGACGACTGCCTTAGATGTGACCATCCAGGCTCAGATCCTTGACTTGATGAACAAACTGAAAGAGGAATTGGGAATGGCCATCATCCTCATCACCCACAACTTAGGGGTAGTTGCAGAGACAGCAAAACGGGTCATCGTTATGTACGCAGGGAAAATTGTGGAAGAGGCGGAGACGAAAACGCTTTTCGGAAACCCTCGACATCCTTACACTATGGGTCTACTCAAATCCATCCCAATTCTAGGGGATAAGATCCGTCGTGGAAAAGTTCGCTTAAATGAGATACCAGGGGTCGTTCCCAGTCTCTATGAACTTCTTTCAGGTTGTAAATTTTCAACACGATGTCCATCCGTGATAGATATCTGTAAAGAAAAAGAGCCAGAGCTCAAAGAAATTGAAAAGGGCCATTTTAGCTCTTGCTGGCTGACAGATTTGAAAATATAGAATTAAGAATTGAGAATTTTAATTCTTAACTCTAAACTCTAAACTGATTATGAGTGAAGCTTTACTCGAAGTAAAAAATCTTAAGAAATATTTTCCTATCAGGGGAGGAATCTTCTCCAAGCCCATCGGCTATGTTTATGCGGTCGATGGGGTGAGCTTCTCCCTGAATAAAGGGGAGAGTCTGGGTTTAGTGGGTGAGAGTGGATGCGGAAAGTCGACCACTGCCCGGGCCATTTTGAAGTTGATTGAGCCTACCGAAGGAGAAATACTCTTCGAAGGAAAGGATGTCTGCAAACTCGACCACGAGGAGATGCGTTCCATCCGGAGAGATATGCAAGTTGTTTTTCAGGATCCTTATGCTTCGCTCGATCCCCGGAGAACAGTGGAACAGATTGTCGGAGAACCTTTAGACGTCTTCCACATTTCTACAAAAAAGGAGAGAAAGGATCGGGTCGCCTATCTTCTTCAGAAAGTTGGTCTCAGCCCCGACCATGCCAGGCGTTATCCTCATGAGTTCAGCGGGGGTCAGAGACAGAGGATTGGAATCGCCAGAGCCCTTGCCCTCAATCCAAAGTTGATTATAGGAGATGAGCCTGTCTCTGCTCTCGATGTCTCGATTCAGGCCCAGGTCATCAACTTATTGGAAGATATTCAGAAGGAGTTCAAACTCTCTTATATCATCATTGCTCATGACCTAGCTGTGGTGGAGCATGTTTGTGATCGGATTGCCGTGATGTACCTGGGGAGAATTGTGGAGTTAGCGAAGGATAGAGAGCTTTACACCTCACCTGCCCATCCCTATACGGTTGCTCTTCTTTCTGCGATTCCTGTGCCAGATCCTAACATCACCAAGAAGAGGATTATCTTGGAAGGAGATGTTCCGAGCCCAATGCGCCCTCCTTCGGGTTGTCATTTTCACACCCGTTGCCCACTGAAAAAAGAGGCGTGTGAAACGACCGTTCCTAAATTGATTGAGATCAGAGAAGGTCATTTCGTCGCCTGTCATATTGAAACTTCCTAGTTTTTAGTCCGGAGTTGGGAGTTCGGAGAAGTAAAGCCTTGAGTTCGGTGTTCAGAGTTTGGAGTTTTAAAACTAAGAACTCCGAACAAATGTCCTCCCCCTTCACGTCGTTTTTGCTTTCACTTACTAAAATTTATTTGTGACCTGCTACGATGGTTGATGATCACTGATAGGAATGTGCATTTATTTGTATTATACTTAAACTGAGGAGTGTGGATGGAGAAAGTCAGGCTGGGCAGAACAAATCTAATCGTGACAAAACTGGGATGGGGGGGAATTCCTATCCAACGGGTGGGTGAACGCGAAGCGGTTTCCGTCATACGGGCTGTGATTGAAATGGGAGTCGACCTCTTGGATACAGCCCGTGCTTATACTAACAGCGAACACCGGATTGGATTGGCACTCCAAAAAATAGATAGACCCATCATCCTTTCCTCAAAATCTCTCGTAAGAACAACGAAGATTTATAATGAAGTGCACGAAAGCCTCAAGCAGATGAAGGTAAAAAAAGTCAATATCTACCATCTGCATGGTGTCTCTCACTTCGAAGATTATGAGAAGGTCATGACTCCTGGAGGAGCCTACGAAGGGTTAGAACGTGCGCGAGATGAAGGCATCATTGATTATATCGGCATCACCAGCCACAACCTCAATGTATTAGAGAGGGCGATCGAGGACGGGCATTTTGAAGTCATCATGGCTTGCTATAGCTTTTTGGAACCTGATGCAACCCAGAAAGTGTTCCCCTTGGCTAAGGAAAAAGACATCGGGGTATTGGCTATGAAGCCCTTCTCGGGCGGGGTGATTGAAGAGGTTGGTCCAGCCTTGAGGTTTGTCCTCTCAACGGCGAATATCGTGCCCATTCCGGGGTCGGAGACTCTGGAAAAGGCCCATGAAAATTGGAAGATCTTTGCTGAAGGCTATTCCCTATCTGAGAAAGATAAAGAACGAATTGAAGCCATCAAGAAGGAATTCGATTGCCAATTCTGTAGACGCTGCGACTACTGTCAGCCCTGCACGGAAAAGATCAATATTCAGTTTGCAGTCGGGTTAAAATCCATCATCAAGCGATTTGGCCCTAATGTTCAGGAGATTGGGTGGATGAAGGATTTGATAGAGAAGGCCCGAAATTGCTCGGAATGTGGAGATTGCCTGCCGCGCTGTCCTTACCAGTTACCCATCCCCGACCTGATTAAAGAGAATCTGGCTTGGTTTGACAGTCTGAAGAATCCATAGGGGAAGAAGAGTCTCCGCGTCACCCTCGGCTTTGTACTTTTTGACCTAAAACTCATCCCAGTTTGCCATATCCAGTCTTGAAAAATTTTTCCACTCCCTATTGATTTCCAGATGAAATCTTTTATTTGGAAGTAAAATCTATAACCCTCACATAAGGGAAGTATTATAGATTCCTAGTGAACGCCCCAATTTTTTGCCGACTTCTTATTTTTTAGAGTGGGTCTTTGCAATAAGGCTCCATTGAACTTCTCATCGGTTTCCTTTCAGCCTAATAGGTGAAACATGATAAGAACCAGTAACCATTGTTCAAGGAGCAAATTTGTGATAAGTAGAAACTAAATTTCATTTGGGGAGGTGTGAGGTCAATGCAGAGAATCCCATTTGCTAAAGAACCAGGGAAATTTATTGAGAGGGCCATTTCTAAATTCGTTCAGGAGAGCGCGGCGAACCGCCGCAAAGCTGACGGAGGGAAATACTGGGATAGGCCTTTGGTTGGATTCGCTTCTGGGGATGACCCTCTTTTCAAGAAATATAAGAAGATCATCGGAAAATTCCATTTTACCCCTCAAGAGATCTTCGATCTGACTTTTGGAAAGAGTAAGCAACCCCGAGAGCTATCCGTTATCTCCTGGGTTCTTCCAGCATCTGAAGATATCCGTAAGAGCAACCGCAAAGAGAGTAGGTATCCATCCCTGCTCTGGGCCCACGCTCGGGACTTCGGCGAACAATTCAACGTCAAGCTAAGAGATCACTTAGTCGCCTTATTAAAAAAGAAGGGGTACAAAGCCGTTGCCCCGATGAATTCCCCGCACTGGAAACGACTTAAATTCCCCAGATTGAGCTGGACCTCTAACTGGTCCGAGCGCCATGCGGCCTACGCCTGTGGTCTTGGGGCCTTCGGGCTGAGCGACGGGCTGATTACGGCAAAGGGTAAAGCCATTCGTGTGGGCAGTGTGATAACAGAACTACGACTCAAACCTTCGGATAAAATTTACCCCCACCACCGAGCCAACTGCCTCTACTACTTTAACAATACATGCAAGACCTGCGCAATGCGCTGTCCGGCTGGGGCGATCACGGCAAAGGGCCATGACAAAGACAAATGCTTTGAATATTGCTATGGTGTAGTCCGGCGAGACAAACAGGCCGAGTATGGTGTCAAAATCACGGGGTGCGGCTTATGTCAGACCAAGGTTCCCTGTGAATTCGAGATTCCTAAACTGATACGGAAAGAATACATGAGAAAACGCGTTGCAGACTACATAGTCAACAAAAATAAAAATAATTAAACTTAATCATGACGGGTTGAAAGTCAGTATAACATTTCTAAGTGTTTACGGATCCGAGAGGCATTTGGACAGGTTGAGGTTGAGAAACAAAAGATTTTCTTAGCCTTAACCTTGACCTTGTCTTTTAGCCTCTCAGCTTAGGATCTGAGATGTCACGGAGTCCGTCAGCGATGAGGTTGAAGGAGAAGACGGAGACGAAGATGGCAAGGCCGGGAAAGATGGAAAGCCATGGAGCATTGGTGAGTTGATCCAGGCCGTCACGAATCATGGCTCCCCAACTGGGGGTTGGGGGTCGGACGCCCAGGCCGATAAAACTGAGGCTTGCCTCAACGATGATGGCGGTAGCGACCCAAAGAGTTCCCATCACCAAGATGTCTCCGAAGATATTGGGCAGGACATGAATGAACATAATTCTCCCATCATTTTGTCCTACAGCACGGGCAGCCTCAATATACTCTTTTCCTTTAACAGAAAGCGTTGATCCACGAGCCAAACGTGCGATACGCGGGGTGAGGGCAACACCGATAGCAATGACGATCTTCATCAGACCTGGGCCCATGACGGCCAGGACCAGAAGGCCCAGGATCACAATGGGAAACGACATGAAGATGTCAATGAAACGGAGCACGAGGTTGTCAATCCTTCCTCCTTTAAACCCTCCGATCATGCCAAGGGGAATGCCGGCTGCCATGGCCAAGAGAACAGATAGGATTCCCACCACCAGAGAGACTCTCGATCCCCAGAGGACCCTCGAGAGCTGATCCCTCCCATAACTATCTGTGCCAAAAGGATGTGCCCAACTCGGAGGGGCATGCTGAACATTCATATCTTGTGAGATGGGGTCATAAGGAGATATCCAGGGAGAGATCAGGGCGATGATGACCACAGCAAGCGCCATGAACAGACCGACTACGGAGATCTGATTACTTTTAAATGTACGGATGAGGATTTCTCTCTGGCTAATCGTTGCCATAGCACCTTTTAATGATATTCAATCCTCGGGTCAATCAGACCATAGAGTAAGTCGGTGATAAGATTGAAGAGGAAGACGAAAGCAGAGAAGATGATGATCACTGATTGGAGGGCAATATAATCCCGATCCTTCACGGCAAAGACCATCATCTTTCCCAAACCCGGTCTGCTGAAGATGATTTCCGTTAAGACGGAACCTCCCATCAAGATGCTCATATAGATTCCGATCACAGTCACCGTAGGAATCAGGGCATTCCGAAGAGCATGTTTATAGATCACCACCCTCTCATGAAGCCCTTTAGCCCTTGCGGTTCTTACATAATCTTCCCTGAGTACGTTCAACATGGAGGAGCGCACCATACGACTGATGAAGGCTGTCATGATGATGCCCAGGGTAAGGGCTGGGAGAAACAGGTGGTACAATCGGCTACCTAAATTGCTAAGGTCGCCCCCTCCTAAAACAGGGAAGAGAGGCAATTTGATGGCGAAGATGTACATCAGCAGGATGCCTAGATAGAACTCCGGCATGGAGATGCCAATCAGTGAAAGGATTCTGCCAATGTAGTCTGGGGGACGATTCCTCTTTAATGCTGTGATGATGCCAGTTGGGATCCCGAAGAGGACTCCAATAATCATTCCTCCAATAGCCAAATCTAATGTGTAGGGTAGTGCCCTGGCGATTTCCTGGGAGATGGGTTTGTTGGTAATCAATGACTTCCCTAAATCTCCCCGACAGAGATCCTTAAGGAATTTCCCATATTGCACAAGAATCGGTTTGTCGAGGCCCATTTGCTTTTCGAGCTCCCGGATCGATTCTTCAGTAGGATACGATCCAAGAGCCGCCACAGCAGGACCTCCAGGGACAATACGGATCAGGAAAAAGACAAAGGTGACCACAGCCCATAAAGTAGGGAGGACATAAATCATTCTACGGATGGCGTATTTGAGCACTCAGCTTTCCTAAAATAAATTCGGAGCGCCCTCGTATCTAGAGATAGGGTGCCCCGCTCGATACGCATTGAACAACTATTTCCGAATGTCCGTCGTCTCTTTGATGGGAGTGACCAGGGTCAGTGTTGATCTCATCTCATACCCTAAATCCACATTGGTCTTTCTCGCGAAAACAAACTTGGTGATGCAGAGCGGGAGAGCGACTGCATCCTCGAGGATCTTCCTTTGAGCATCTGCCCATATGCCTTTTTGCTTTTTAGGATCGGGCTCCACTCTCGCCTTTTCAATCAAATCGTCAATCTTATTATAGTGAGAGAAATTGGTGATGGCAGTGGGAGTCCCGACGATTGACTTGGAATGGTAGAACTGAGTGAGCATGGGATCTGCCGTTGGAAAGCGTGCACACACATAGAGGACGAGCGGATTGGCATCTTTCCGGATTTGCTGATGGAAGGCCGTATGGGTGATGACATCCATTTTTAAGTTGATCCCCGCCCTTCGGAGCTGCTCTTGGATCTGCTCCATCGGTCTTCGATAATCTGACATCTCGGTGATCACCATGGAGAGATCAAGTCCCTTTGGATATCCAGCCTCTGCCAGGAGTTTCTTCGCTTTCTCCGGACTGAATTCATACGTGGGAACCTTGTCTGTTCCGCCCAGGTAGTCCATCGGAATAACAGAGATAAGCTTTGTGGTTACGTCCGGGCCCAAAAATTTCATCAACTCGTCCAGATTGATGGCATGACAGATGGCCCTTCTCACACGAATATCGTCCAAAGGTTTCTTGGTCATATTGAAATGAAGGACGAGGGTTTCACCCGGGCCGAAGATTTCAATGGCTGTTCTTGGTATTCCCCTCATCTTATTCACCCATGCCTGTTCACGCTCCCCTTCAACGATATCAATCTCGCCCTTTCGAAAAGCCATCTCCCGGCTGCTTGCATCAGGCATGAACCAGAGCTCAACCCGGTCGAGTTTCGGTTTTCCCCTGAAGTATTCTGGATATCTCACCTCCACTACCTTTTCTTTGGGGATATGTTCTTTCAACATGAAGGGCCCCGTCCCGATTGGATCGAACTTAAACTTATCCCCTTTCTCCATGACCGCCTTCTTCGAAACGATGTATCCACCATGGTAGTTTGTCAAAATCCCCAGGACAGAAGGAATAGCACTCTTGAAAGTGATGCGGACCGTATACTTATCGATTACCTCCACCTTGCTCAGAGCCTGATAATCACCGGCAAAGCCTGAAGTGGCTTTATTGGCAGCCTTCTCCAAAGAGAATTTTACATCCTCTGCCGTCAGCTCCCCATAACCCTTGTGGAATTTCACCCCTTTGCGGAGATAGAATGTCCAGGCCAGACCATCCTTTGAATGCTCCCATCTTTCAGCCAGATTAGGCTCAATCTTTTCAGGGTTGATGTCTTCAGGTTTGAAGCGGACCAAGCCATTAAACATTGGGTCGATGCAAGCATAGTCGATCGTGGTCGTCCCATAATGGGGATCCAGGGAACGGATATCCGAGGCCTTTAAGGCCATCCTCACCACTTTCTCCTGAGCGAAAGAAGGTGAGTAAAAACCGATTGTGATAGAAATCAAGGCAACGGGGAAAAAAGTAAAGACCTTAGACCATCTCATGTTTTACCTCTTTCAGAAAGAAAGGGATGGATTTTGCGAAAGTGATTTTATCAATATCATAAATGGTGGTTTTGTCAATCCTTGCACACCTCTTGCCCACCCCCCCATTTTTTCCTTTCTTCCCCGATGGCCTGGGCAATCCCCTCTTCAAGGCTTCATAAGGCCATGCTTCGGATGGAAGGGGTCACCGGCCATCCACACTTAGGGAATTCCTGTCTGTCACTGGAAACAATCTGCTTAACCCTAAAGAGGTATTGGTCGATGAAGCCTCTCCGAGGGGTTCACCCAGGCCGGGTTGTTGCAAAGTGCTGAATAGGCGGAGACACAGGCAGGCGGTTTGAAGAAGCTTTAAAGCGGCACTTTTGCGCGATCTGGTGCCCAAGCCTCAAACCCTTTTGAGGCTCAATGTTCGATACTAGTGAGGGTTTGCCATAACATTTAATAATGACTGCATTCTAAAGCTTTGGAAAATCGCCTGCCTGTGTCGTTGTGACTTTCTCACTCCTCGACGATTGAAAAAAATGGGGGTGGGCAAGCTGTACCCCCTCTATGCCTTGACCTTGGACCCGTAGTCGCAGAGCTTTTGGATGGGACATATCTCACACAGGGGTTTTCTTGCCACGCAGGTTTTCCGACCATGCCAGACGAGGAGGTTTGAAAAATGAGTCCACTCTTCTTTTGGAACGATCTCCATCAAATCGAACTCAATCTTGACGGGGTCATCGTTCTTCGTCAAACCGATCCTCTGGCTCACTCTGTGGACATGGGTATCGACCACAATACCAGGGATTCCAAAAACATTTCCTAAAATGACATTAGCTGTCTTCCTCCCCACTCCGGGAAGAGTCACCAGATCCTCCAGGGTTTTTGGGATTTCTCCTCCAAATCGTTTCACCAGTTCCTGGCAACACTTCTGAATTGACTTGGCTTTGTTTCGATAGAATCCGGTTGGCCGAATCTCCCCCTCCAATTTCGCCAAATTTGACTCAGCATAATCTTTTGCCGAACGATATTTTTTAAAGAGGTCCACCGTGACTTGATTCACCTTGATATCTGTGCATTGGGCAGAGAGAATAGTGGCGACTAGAAGCTCGAGGGGATTGGAGAATCTCAGGGCAATTCTGGAATCGGATATTTCCTTGGATAAAATTTTAATGATCTCCTTCGCCCTTTTCTGATCGGTTTGTTTTTTCATAGCCCCCTCCGGTTTCAGTTTTTGAACTTTGAACTTTAAATTCATAATTCATAACTCATAACTCTTAACTCAACTTATGTTTCCTCCGCTCTAAAAAGGCCTTCATCTCTCCAAAATCCATGGCATTAAGGATGTCTCCGGGTTCCAACCATCCCTTTCGTCCAATTCCCACTCCATAAAAGATATCCTTCAATCCTTCTTCCTCATGAGCATCGGGATTAATGGCAATTTTGATCCCCTTCTCTTTAGCATATTTGCACAATCTCCAATCGATGTCCAATCGATAAGGATGAGCATTGAGTTCAATGACCACGCTTGATCGGCTTGCCTCGTCAATAATACGCATCATATCAATGGCGTAAGGTTCTCTGGCTAAAAGGAGCCGACCGGTTGGATGGGCCAGAATGGTCGTATAAGGGTTCCGGATGGCTTGGATCACTCTTTGGGTCATTTCTTCCCGAGACATATTGAAATAGGAATGAACTGAGGCGATGACAAAGTCGAACTCTTTGAGAATCGCTTCTTCATAATCCAATGATCCATCGGGAAGGATGTCAGATTCAATTCCTTTAAAAATAGTGAACCCCTCCATTTCCTGATTCACCTGATCTATCTCTTTCCATTGCTTCTTAAGTTTTTCAAGAGTTAAGCCTCCTGCATAACGAGCAGATTGGCTGTGGTCAGAAAGACCCATATAGGAAAATCCCATTTTTTTCGATGCCTGGGCCATGCTTCGAATAGAGTTTGTCCCATCACTATAGAAAGAATGGACATGGAAGACCCCTTTGATATCGTGATCCTCGATCAACCGGGGGAGCTGATGGATCTCAGAAGTTTCAATCTCTCCTTGATTCTCCCTTAACTCCGGGGAGATGAAGTCGAGGCCTAAGGCATTGAAGATTTCCTCTTCTTTTTTACAAGAAATGAGTCTGCCGTTCCGAAAAAGCCCCTCTTCACTGAGTTTCAAACCCATGACCTTTGCCCTTTCAAACATGGAATTCCAATGAGCGAGGCTTCCAGTGAAGTAGAAGAGGGAATAGGGAAAGGTCTGGTCTGAAGTGATTCGGAGATCAACCTCCACTCCTGAGAAAAGGGAGTAGCGACCACTGGCTTTGTCTTTAAATCGGACAACTTCTACTTCAGGAAGTTTGGAAAAAACGGTCAAGACCTCTTGAGGACGATGAGTGCTCAGCACCAGGTTGATATTTCTCACGACTTCCATCTTTCTTCTCAAGGAGCCGGCGAGATTTCCCCGAATGACTTTGGGATGGGAAAGGATCTTTTTGAGGATTTCCTGGGCGGGTTCGATCACTTCTCCGTAGAGATATTGACCTTGATATTTTTTGACCTGTTGAATGCCCTGAAGAATCTTCTCCTGGGATTTCTGGCCGAATCCCTGAAGATCAACCAATCGATTTTCGAGACAGGCGTATTCTAATTCACCAATGGTTTTAATGTCGAGCTTATCATAAAGAGCTTTGATCTTTTTGGGCCCCAGGCCGGGGATTTTAAGCATCTCCAGATGGCCGGGTGGAATGGAGGTTTTTAGATCTTCATAAAGTTGGAGCCGACCGGTTGCGACCAGTTCGGTGATGTGTTGAGCTAATGTCTCACCAATCCCTTTTATTTCTTTGAGACGACCCTCTCGAACCATCGCCCCCAGATCTTCTTCTAAAATTTCGATCGTTCTCGCTGCATTAGAATAGGCCTTCACTTTGAAAGGGTTTTCCCCCTTCAACTCTAAGAACAAAGCCGCCTCTTGAAGGACTGCACTCACTCCTTTGTTCTCTAATGCCTGCTTAACCATGTAAAAATTTTAACTGGAATCTCCCTCCCTTTCCATCGGGATCGGACAAGTTCAACATTATGGAGACAAAAAATGTCATCTCTTCTCTTAATGATTAGGGGGGTCAAAAAAAATTTCCATTTAATATCGCAGGTTTAAATGAAATCACTGGGTTTGGTATAGAAAATGCTATCAATTAGTGTAAAGTCCAATAGAAAAGGTGGAAAGCCATGATAAAAGAAAACGAAGATAACGTCCTAACGACTCAAGAAGCCTGCCACTACCTTCGGATCTCAAGACCTACTTATCTGAAGTATCTTTATTTAGGGAGAATTAAGGGAGCGAAGGCGGGAAAAGGTTGGAAGGTTCTCAAATCAGAGTTGAATCGATTTCTAAAAGGAGAGAATGAACATCCGCAGGCGGCATGAATCTGTCCGAGTAAAGAACAGATTAGAGGAGAAACCGAGTGAAAAGTTTAGAAGATAAAGTGGATATTTTTGAAGAAAAGGCCACCGATGAGAAAGTAAAGTCAACCAGGGCATTGATTCAAACTTTTCTCCAGACCCTGAAATCCTTTCGACTCTATGAGGCCAATCATCCTATCCTATCCAAATTTTTAGAGAGGGTGAGGAAAGATTTTGAGCAATATTTTGATGAATTCGATTCTTTCTCCCTGCAGATCGGGGAGCATCGGCTCTATTACCGGGGGAATGTCGTCTATGAAAATCAGGACGTGAAGGAGAGTTTAGCCTTTGTCTTTTTTAAAGATGGGGTTCGGGAACTCCAATTTTCAAAAGGTTTGGAATTCAAGGAGATTATGGATTTTCTCAATATTGTGAGAAAAAGTGACTTCCTTAATCGCATGGAGGATGATCTCGTCACCCTGCTCTGGGAAAAAGATTTTTCTCACATCACCTTTACCACCGTGGATGAATTTTTAGAGGGAAGTGGCATCTTTGTTCCTGCGACAGAGGAAGATTTGATAAAAAGATCAGAGTACAAAGGTTCTTGGGAGGAATGGCCTCAAGAGAAGGCGGATGAGGGAAAGGCTGAAAGCTCTCATGTCCCCGAGGCAGAGGGGTTGGAGCAGGCGATCAACCCCACTCCAGGTCAATCCTTGGTTCAGGCCTGTCAGCTCACTCCTGATGAGAGGGAGGCGATTAATCAAGAGGCACAACAAGAGCAACAGTCAGGATATATCTATGTCTTAATTAACAACTTGATCGAAATCCTGCTTCACCTCGGTGAGGATGTGGACGCTTATGAGAATATGATTTCCTATTTCGATCGAGTCGTCGAATACCTCCTCGAACAGAAAGAAGTGGGAAAAGCGGTGGCGCTATTGAAGAGTCTTAATGATACCATGGAATCCATGGTTCTGAAGGATAAGCAGATTTTTGCCATTCGTCGCATTCTTGAGAAATCCTCCAGCCCCCATCACATTGAACTTTTGGGAAAGACCATGAAGGGGAACGGAGAGGTTAATTCAGAGCCGATCCTCCAATATCTTCGATTCCTCACGAAGCACGCCGTCGAACCTCTCTGCCTTTTGTTGGGCGAGTTAGAGTCCGGGAAGTGGAGAAAAGTGATCTGCGACCAAGTGGCTGAGCTTTCTCGAGAAGAGATCCAACCGCTGAGCAAATTCTTATCGGACCGTAATCCCTTCTTGGTTTGCCACATTCTCTATATCCTCGGGAAGATCGGGCATCCCTCCACAGTGAAATATTTAGGTCATTTAGTGAACCACAAGGATTTGAAAGTGAGAGAGGAGGCCCTTCAGGTTCTCAATAAATTTGGGGATAAGGGGAAGGACCTTATTCAAAAATTTTTAAGGGATTCTGTATCTGGAATCAGAGCAAAGGCTGCACTCCTTTTGGCGAGGAATGCCAAAGTGGATGCAGTGAAGCCGCTCACAGAGATCATCCTCTCTGAGGATTTTTACAAACGGGATTATGAAGAAAAAGTCTCTTTCTTCAGGGCCCTGGGCGAAACAGGGTCGAAAGAGGTGATACCGATATTAAAGAAGATTGCCCAGAGAAGAATGTGGTTCCAAAAGGAAAAATGGAATGAGATGAAACAATGCGCCGCCAGTACATTGAAAATGATGGGGGCTTAAGAAAGAAGACAGAACCCAGAAGGAATTTTTTCATAAAGGAGTGGAGATGGAAACCACAGAATTAACCATTAAACCCGAAAGGGTGAGCCAAAAGCCGCCCGAGGGAATGAAGTCAGACTTATCGAAATGGGGGAACAATCTCGTCACCAAATTTCATGTGCTGATGAGGATCTCTCAGATTTATGATTCTAAAAATGTGGCTCTCAATCAGTTTGTCCAGGAATCCCTCGAGACCATTAACACATTGATCAAGAAGGAAGGGATCCTCTCCCTCAAAATCATCAGAGATGACTTCTTCCTCAATGGACAACGATTGCGTTATTCGGTGGAGGGATTTACCAGCTTCAAGTATCTTTCGACCCAATGGAAAAAGCGGTTGATCGGAGAAGTGATTTTCAAAAGCCCGGTGGATGAAGAGAAGTTGAAGGATTTCATCTATGCCTTGATCAACTTAGAAGAGGGTCGTGAAGAGAATGCAGCCCTCTTTGAAGAACAGCTAGCGAACCACCATATCACTTCGATCGAAGTGAATCCTTTGGAGGTCGTTGAGGGTGAGGAGGAGGCCTTTACCCTTCGGAAGGAAGATCAGCGGGAGACAGCCAAGAAGGTATTTTTTGAGACGATCGGGACGATCAAAGAGGTGATTACTCAAATCAAAGGAAAGCAGTATGCCGATGTCAGGAAGTTGAAGAGGTTGGCGCAGAAGGCGGTCCATCTCGTCATCGAGGACGAATCCATCCTGCTGGGAATGACGACAATCAAAAACTATGATGAATATACCTTCAACCATTCTGTCAATGTCTCGATCTACTCCTTGGCGATGGGAAAGCGATTGGGATTCTCGAAAAAAACCTTGACAGAGTTAGGGATTACTGGCCTGCTTCATGATATCGGAAAATCAAAGGTTCCGAGAGAAGTTTTAAATAAACCTGCCTCCCTTGATGAGGAAGAATGGGGGATGATGAAAAAGCATCCCTTGATGGGAGTAGAGATCGTCCTCAATCTGAAGCAATTAGGGGAGATCAATCCCAGGATGGTGGTCGGCATCTTTGACCACCACCTCAAGAGTGACCTTTCAGGATATCCGAAACTTTTTCGGAAAAAGAAGGTAAGCCTCTTCGGAAGAATCATTCAGATTGCGGATTCTTACGATGCGATGACGACCCCCCGGATTTATAAGAAGACTCCTTATACTCCGGAGCAGGCCCTCGCCCTCCTGTTGAGAGAGAGGACTGTCCATTTCGACCCCCTTCTCCTCAAGATCTTCATTGGCCTCGTCGGCATTTTTCCCATTGGATCCTTGGTCCTTCTCAACACGCGTGAACTGGGGATTGTCTATAAACCCAATCACGATCCCAAATGGTTGGATCGCCCCATAGTCATTCTGGTCGCTCGAAGTGAAAAAGGAGATGCCAAGAAAGAGGTGGTTGACCTGATAGAAACGGATGGGGCAGGGCGTTACCAACGAAGCATCGTTAAGACCTTAGACCCTGATAAATACCACATTGACATCGCCAAGTATTTTTTATAGAGCATGGTTTGGTAGGAGATTCTGGCGATGAAGGCCAAAAACGAAAGTTAAAAATTCGGTTCGGACGCGACCTCGAGAGGGTAACGCAATGATGATCAGGATTAGAAATTTAAGTTTGGGCGCGATCATTATTTTTCTCCTTTTTTCCGGATCGGCTCTGGCCCAAATTCTCAAATGGACCGACGAAAAGGGAAATGTGTACTTCACGGATGATATGAGTAAAGTCCCAGAGAAGTATCGATTTTCAATGGAGTCAAAACCACAAGGCTCCGGAGCTTACAAGTCAGGAGCCGAACTCGAAGGTTTTAGGGGAATCAACTGGGGGACTGATTTATCCATACTATCGGATATGGTCCCTTTGGGATCTGATTCGAGTTATGGCGAAATAAATACCTACCTGAGAAATGGTGATGAGTTGACTATTGGGGCAGCGAGCCTCGAAAGAATCGAATACGGATTCTGGAAAGATAAATTCTGTGGTGTTAAGGTACTCACGAAAGGTTATTCAAATTGGACGGGACTTCGTGATGTGATGTTTGAAAAGTTCGGTAAGGGATATCTGACGATTAAAGATCCAGAAGAGTATGTTTGGCCGGGCGAAAAGACTAATATGATTTTGCAGTACGATAGGACTACCACTATCGGGATTCTCTTTATGGTTTCTAAGATCATGGGTAAAGAAATTGATAAAGATCGAAGACAAAAAATTAAGGAGGGGGCTAAGAAAGGATTTTAGTTTTTACTTCCTATCCTCTGGAGCATAGCGCCTGCCTACCGCAGGCAAGCATAGCGTATCGGTCCCCAATCAAAAAAGAGTTTGTGAAAGATTTTGGATCGAAAGAGGTAAATATAGAAAAGTTTCTAACTCAACTCCTCTTGACTTTTCGTCCTCTCGAAAAATAAATCCATCATTTCATCTCCAATCCAAAATTTATTGGGTGTATCTTCAGCCTCCAAAATAACTGTCCTATTTTTAATTTTCTTCACTCTATAGGGTTGTCCGGTCGATTTTTCCCTGAACCTATCTCCTTCCCCGATTATCATAGCGTATTACCTCCTTCCATTTACTTTTCGGTGCAATAAAAAGCCCGTGATCGATATGAACCACGGGCCCCTGCAAAAATCTTTTTGCTTTGGCAACCCGGCTATCCTGATCAGGACCCGTGGCTTTCCGTCCCACGATTACTCGTGGTTTGGCTTTATCAGCATTTTTTTCTTCTCTAAAAGATCATAGCAACATCAATGCCAACGGCGCTATTGCCGCTGAATCATTTAGATTTTTCTGAAGATCATAACCTTGTCGAAGATTAAAGGAAATGACTTTTTGTCTAAAGACGTCAAATATGGTCACTCAGTTAGGAGCATCTGTCCCCTAATCATCGTCCCCAATCAAAAAAGAGTTTGTGAAAAATATAAGATCGGGATCAAATTAACTAAGTAGTTTTTGAGGAGTACACAAAGAGTCTTCACTCTAAGGCAACTCCTGAAGCTAAGGATTACGGGTAGAGATGTGTATAAAGGGCAGAGCTTTTTCTGACCCTAACCCTGATTGGCTCATTTAGATGAAATATACGACGACTAAAATCCCAAAGCTGAGTTGGGGCGATGGGATGAAACCCGAATGCAGCAGTGGCTAGACCCCCATTAATCATCAACACTTTTGATATTTGCCTTATTCGTCATTCTTTTAAAATCTCATCCCATTACCCTCACATATCAAGAGAAATATTTGTCAAAAATCGTTCTATTTACGCCAATATGTCACTTCCTGTCAGGGCATATTCCAACTTAAACCTTTATTTATAGTTCAAATTAAGCCTCAAACTCCAGGTAGTTATGAAACTAAAGTGGTTAACCTTCTTCTGGCATAACTCTTGCAGCAATTTGCCGTAAAATCAAATAAAATGGGAGCAATGAGCATGTCGTTAATGGAAAAAAGGCTCGATTCAGAAAGAAGAAAATATCCCAGATTTAATATCGATTTGCCATTTAAGTATCGTAGAACCAACTTTTTCCTCAAACAAGGTCAAGCTATCAATGCCAGTGAAGGGGGATTGCTTGTCCACCTTCCAGAGAAAATGAATATTGGTCACCATCTGGCGTTGAAATTATTTTTCCCTTCTCTTTCTGAATTAAATATTATTGAGACGATCGTCCAGGTAGTCTGGATGGGTATTCATCTGAGGAAGGATTGGACGTGGGATTATCGGACTGGAGTGAGATTTGAAGACATCTCTCCAGAGAATATGAGTATTTTTAAAAATTTCTTAATGAGCCTTGCACAAAAACCATTATACACTTCCTAACGGTAGGGTTGGAAGAGTCGAGACGGCAGGATAATCTATGTACCAATCAATTTATATTCTTTTATCTTGTAAGAATCACGACCCAAGAATTCTTATTCCATCTCCTTGCTGAATGAGATTGAACGGGGGAGTGGAAACAAAGGGAAAAATATGGAGGAATTCAAACAACTTATTTTAAAGCACTTCGAAAAGCTTCTTGTCAGCGTCATTCTCTTAGCCGCATTTGCCGGAACATACCTTATTGATGAAAAGTCCATTGTCCTCAACTTTTATTACCTCCCTGTCCTTTTTTCAGCCTATTTTTTGGGACGCCGGATGGGAGTTCTTACTGCCATTTTCTCTATCTTGGCAGTGCTGATCTGGGTATTCCTCTTTCCTCAACGTTTTTTTGACAGAGGAGGAATGTTGAAAGGAGTGACGCAACTTTCATCATGGGGTGGGTTTCTCATCCTAGCAAGCATCACGGTTGGGACCCTATACGAACGGAATGAACAGCGGCTTCAAGAATTGAGACATGCATACGTAGGCATCCTTGAAATCCTCTCGAAATACCTCGAATCGACAGACCGCTACACAAAAGGCCACTCAGTCAGGGTATCAGAATTGGCCATGGAGATCGCCATCTCTATGGAATTGCATCGGACAGAGGTAGAAAACATCCGGGTGGCAGGGTTGTTACATGACATCGGGAAGATCGAGATCAGTGGAGAGATTTTACGTAAAGCGGCAGAACTGAGTGCGGAGGAAAAGGAGCTGGTTGATTCACACGCCGTGAAAGGCGCTTATATCCTTTCTGCTGTGGGGTCCGTGCTGAAAGAAGTGGTACCCATCGTTGTAGCTCACCACAAATATTTCGTTGACACACTTGACTCGCAAGATGAGGATAAGCTTAAGATACCTTTAGGGGCCCGTATTGTTGCCGTCGCGGATGCTTTTGATGCAATGACGACTGACCGTCCCTACCGCAAGGGTATGCCCCCTTGGGAAGCATTGAATGAACTCGTATCTAAAGCTGGGACTCAATTCGATCCTCAAGTAGTCGAAGCCTTCAAACGGATAATCAGCGGAAGGCTGGAGAAGGGATAAACAATCATTGCACCTGTAAGCCATTTGCCGGTACCGCCAACCATCATGTAAAAGCGGCCAGCCACTAATGATTCTCGATTACTATTTGAAATCCACACCTTTTAGTAGAATTTGTCAGTCAACGATTATGAGGAAGAAATTAAATAGGAACATCCTTATCCGCACAGTGTCCCCCCATCGAAATAGACCTTTTGAAATTTTCAAAATCACAACGATTACTACTTCTTCTTAGAAGATGGGAGAAAATCATCTCCGTAAACTTGTTTGAAGTAGAAATCCACCCTCTTTTGAGCCCATATATTAATGGCGTTAAGATCGTTTGGATCTTTTGGTCATTGAAAATTGGAATTTGTTTGAAATTTGGAATTTGTGATTTGTAATTTTTCTAACCTCCCATTTCCCCATTCCCTTATCTCCCCATCTCCTTATCTCCCTGTCACCGTACTTTCTGTCTTCTTGGGAGGCAGAGGGATTGGGGAGGGTGATACTTTGCACTGGGACTTATCCCATTCTTCAATGAGTCTTCGAGTGATCTCTTGTTGCTGTCGGATAGAGAAGTCGGCATATTTGGGGTCTTGTATTCGATAAGTCCTCTCAATGAAGACCATGGAGTTCTGGGCACTTCGGATTTGGGAAAGAATCATCTCGCATTTCTTCAATCCCCATCGGGCTTCAATGGAATCCTCTGGTTGAGGAGAAAGCCAGAGGTAGTTCTGGTAGAGATGGTAAAAAGTGACGGATTGACCTTTCTGGATACGAATCGAGATCCCTTCCATCATTTCTTTGATGGTATCTTTGTCGAGATCATTGGATTCAATGAGATGATGAAGGTGATCCATGAGTAAGATAATCTTCCCGTCACGGTTCGGGGTGCTATGGATCTCCCATAATTCCGAACCTTCCGGACATTTTCCTTTTTTACACCGTTGGTATCCCTCTAAAACAATGGGAACCCTCTCTCTGACATAGTGAGCCGTGTAATCCAATACTTTTTCCATCTTGTCCCAGGAAGCGTAATCGATGGGGTCAATCCTTTTGGCCACAGCCTCAACAAAATCAGAATAACCCTCTGAGAAACTTCCGGAGTACTGTTCCAGAGAATAGAATGGATGTTCTCTAACGGGAAGATATTTCCATCGTCCCTTTTCAAATATTGGCCAGCGAAACTTTACTAAACCCGAGTGGATGGTCGATTCCGGTCTCGTGGTCAAAAAATCTCTTTCGCTCATTTTCTGGAGTTTTACAGGAGAGGTCGCCTCCCAGGTCTGAAGGGGATGAACGCTACTTCCATCTAAGATGACGCGGCCGATGATCCCGGAATGGGACTCCGTAATAAAAAAAGCCGTTCCAGGGATGACCGAATCCGGGTCAATTCGGATGGGGTAAGTGTCAAGGGGAAGGGTTCGGGTGGTCGTCTCCGTAAGCATGTGAAAAAGGGCTTTGCGAAACCGGGCATCTTTATACCACTCGGAATGGGTCGGTAGCTTTCCCCATTCTGTAGACCAGTGGCCAATCAATTTGCCATCTTTGGTTGAAGCGGCAGCAGGGAGGTGGGCGATCCGCGCATAGATCCATCGGACGGCATAAGGAACATCTGCACAGTCAATAGGAATTTTATAGCGGATAAAAAAATCCTCGGTGATATTTTCCTCTACCCATTTCCCATATCGAACCTCCTCTTCAACGGTCCATCGGCGGTCTTCCACCTTCCATATCTGAAGAGGAGATTCCTTGATGCTCCCTGCGAAGGATGGGATCGAGGAGAGGAGGACGAGGAGAGTTACCAAAAGGCGCATGGTTAATATTAAAAAGATTGACAGAAGATTGTCAACAAGGACAAGACCAACGGTATTCTGAGACGGGAGGTCGTGACCGCTGTTCCGTTAATAATCGGCACCAGGATGATGCGATACGTCATCATGATCAACGGCCAAAGCTTCCCCATTCAATTGATTTAAGTCAATGAAGGGTAAGTGGCATCAAAAGGATTTAGGTGGGCCTTTGATCCAGCGTTTCAAACGGTTCCAGAGGGTGAGTTTTTCGAAGACATAAAGCCCCTCTCGTGTTTTTAAATAGACCTTTTTGCCCATCTTCAATTCTTTGGGGGAACGATAATCCGGATTACAGGCCAACACCATTTCACCTTCTTCGGTTTTGACAAAACCAAGAGTGAGGGGTGAACGGAATCCTTCTGGAGTGGTATAGAGGGTGGTGAATGTTTCCAAAATTCCAACTCCCTCTGAGGGCGGAGAAGCGGTACTCTTCTTCGAAATGCTAATTTCCGGATGATAATCAGGGCTCCAGCCTTGCTTCACGATTCGTTTTCTGTCAGTCCGTTCCAGAATGGTAACTAAATTATTATTCCCCAATCCTCCAATGCTTTGGGCCAATCCAATCTCTGCCCTTTCTAACTGTCTTTCTCTTCCGGCTTCTCCTCTGAGTTGATAGACGATCTCCACCAATTGAGCAAGACCCGAGGCGCCAACAGGATGTCCTCTCGCCTTCAACCCTCCGGATGGATTGATGGGAAGCCTTCCTCGAAGATGGGTGATTCCTTCTTCCAAAGCCTTCCATCCCTCCCCGGGCGAGAAAAAGCCTAAATCTTCTGTCCCAATAATTTCAAAGAGGGTAAAGGCATCATGAACCTCTGCAAATTGGATTTCAGAGGGATTGAGTTGGGCCATGGTGTAAGCCTTCTGAGCGGCTTCCTTAGTAGAGTTAAAAGAGGTGAAAGAAGTTCGATGTCTCACTGCAGCTGTATCCGTAGCGTGACCAATGCCAGAAACCTTGATAGGGGTGGGTTGAGAGGTGAGGATAATGGCTGAAGCTCCATCTGTGATCGGTGCGCAATCATAGAGGCGGAGGGGATAAGAGACCATCTGACTCTTCAGATAATCTTCTTTGGTAATGATTTTTCTGAATTGGGCATAGGGATTGAAATAACCATTGGAGTGATTTTTGATGGCCACCTGAGCAAGAATGTCCTCAAGTTTCAGCGGTGAAAGATTAAATTCTCGGGCATATTTTTGTGCAATCATAGCGGCCAAAGCAGGCATGGTCGCACCGTACCTTCGTTCAGAACGATCAATCACCTCGGAAAGAATCCGAGTGGTTTTGGCTGTGGGGAGGTGAGTCATCTTTTCGCCGGCGAGGACGAGGACATTTCTCATATGGCCAGATGCCACAGCATAGAACGCCGCCTCGAAGGCACCTGCACCCGAAGAGGAGGCGGTTTCGACTCGAGTGGAGGGAATACCGGTCAGCCCGAGAGTGTCGGCTAAAAGGGTGGCAAAATTAGAATCCCCGACAAATTCCTCAACATTCATGACCCCTATATAGATCGCATCGACTCGCTCCAATAGAGCTTCTTTTAAGGCTGAGGAAGCAGCCTCAGCCATCATCTTCTCGAGAGAATCTTTCGATCTCCCGAATTTTGTCATGCCCACACCTGAAATATAAGCATCCATAGATTTTTTCGTTCCTTCATCTGAATATTACAATAAAAATTTTTGTTTTAACAGGCAGATTTGGAGGTCAAAAACCCTCCTTTTTAAAGAGGTCGCCGACGCTTCAGAGCTTTAGCGATGGACCGAATTGATAGGGTATTATAACCTTTAGAAAAATCAGAATCGGGCAGGGGCTAAGTATATCTGGTATATAACCCGTTGGAATTATTTGAATTCTACTTGTGAAAAAAATTATTTTGACCTCTTGGAAAAGGGATATTATATTTAAGTCGGATCTAATGTTGAATATAATAAAGCTCTCGTAGCTTGTATTAAAGATATTTAAAGAATTTTCCCTCCTTTAACAAGCCGACATTTAGGACCAATTCAACATTAGGATTAAATTTCAGAGGCTGATAGATATGGACGAGATCAGTTATCAAAAATTTTTGACGACCAAGATTGGCGACTTGGAACTGGACGTCAATGAAAGTCTGGCTCCTTCCTTCAAAAGAATGAAGAAGGAATTAAGAGAACATCGAATTCTCTTGTGGCCTGATTTCTATTTTGGGAATGAGTGGGGATGTGTGAATAAGAAGATTTCGATCAGTATCCCTTTCTATTTAGCCATGCCTGAATTGAAAGACCTCGAAGGAGATACACCGACGAATGAGGAGACGATAAAGACCCTACGTCATGAAACAGGCCATGCGGTGAATTATGCCTATAAACTTTGGCAACGAAAGGATTGGAAAGAAACCTTTGGAGATTTTCATAAGAAGTATCGGGATGGATATTTGTACAGGGTAAATCCCTGGTCGAAGAGTTATGTCAGACACCTCCACTACTTGGGTGATCCTCACTATGCTCAAAAACATCCTGATGAGGATTGGGCAGAGACCTTTGCCATCTGGCTCGACCCCCGGTCCCATTGGGGAGTAAAATATCGAAACTGGCCTACCGCCTTAGAGAAATTGTCCTATGTGGATCGTTTGATGGAGGAGATTGCCGGAAAAGAACCTTTGAATGTGGACGAGAAAAATGAAGGAATGTATACGGCGATTGAAGAGACCGTATCGGAGTGGTGGGGATTAGATGGAGAAATCCTGGATCAGGAACTCCAGGAATATCTCACCGATATGAATGAACTCTTCATCAAACCGGAAAATGGATGGCGAAATCTCCTCCCCGCATGGAAGTTGATTCGAAAATATGCGAGGCCGCTCACCGAGCGGGTCTCTCTCTGGATCTCAGGGTCCAATAAACACACGGTTCGAAAAAGGCTTCGACAATGGGAAGCCATCTGCAAAAATGAATCCTTGGGGTACCTTCTTGAAGATGAGGAGAGGAAATTGATTGAATTGACCACGCTCCTCACCTACTATGTGGTCGATGGGGTTCATCACTTCCGTAGTTAATCTTTATTCTGCCATTGATTGACTTAAACCTTATTGAATTGGTCAAAGAGAGGATATCCTGAATGGTGAATGCCCCCTCACCCCACCCTCTCCCCTTGGGGGAGAGGGGGAGGGTGAGGGGATCAGAGGATGATCGTTTTTTTGATGGCTTTGATGATCTCCGTCGGTTCATCAATCAATTGAAGGATTTCCAAATCCGATGGTGAGATCTTTCCATCTTTCAACACCTTCTCTTTAATCCAGTCCAAAAAACCCTTCCAATAACTTGATCCGACTAAGATCACAGGAAAAGGTCTGATCTTTTGAGTCTGAATGAGTGTAATCGATTCAAGCAGTTCGTCCATGGTCCCAAATCCACCGGGAAGAATGATATAAGCCACCGCATATTTGACAAACATCACCTTTCGAACAAAGAAATATCGAAAGTGCAAAGTGATGTTGGCATAAGGATTAGGCTTCTGTTCTAAAGGAAGTTCTATGTTGAGGCCGATTGAATTGCCTCCCGCAGAGGCGGCGCCTTTGTTCGCAGCTTCCATGACGCCCGGGCCTCCTCCCGTCATCACCGCAAAACCATTTTCAGCCAGGAGTTTGCCGATTTGCTCCGCTTTCTGGTAGACCTCGTCTCCGGGTCTAATCCGGGTGGAGCCAAAGATGGTCACGGCGGGATGATATTTAGAGAGGGCTTCAAATCCATCCACAAATTCCGCCATGATTCGGAACATCCTCCAAGAGTCCTGTATAGTGATTTCGTTGATGACATATTGTTTATCAGTCATGTTTCCTCCTATTATCGTGATTCGTGACTCGTGGATCGTGACTCGGAGATTAATTTTATTGATAATTTAATGATTTTATATTAGGAAAAAGAGAGTTTAAAGTCAATCCTTGTATTCATTGCGCAATGCTTTAGTCTGTTAGTCGGATAGTCAAAGACGATGAGATGATAGGACGATGAAACTACGAGACTACTATTTCCGAACTAATGATTCCGAACTGCTGAAGGGTTAGGGGAAAGATAATGAGAGTTGAATTTTTAGGAGGGGTCCGAACCGTTACTGGTTCGGCGACTCTTTTGGAAAAGGATTCATTAAAATGGTTGGTTGATTGTGGAATGTTTCAAGGAAACAAGGAATATGAGGAGAGAAACTGGAACCTCCAACCCTACCAGGCTAAAGGCCTCTCTTTTATTTTACTCACCCATGCACACATTGACCATAGCGGTCTCATTCCAAAACTGGTCAAAGAAGGATTCCGAGGAAAGGTAATCTGCACAAAAGCAACTCTCGATCTCTGTGAAGTGATGCTCCAGGATAGCGGACACATTCAGGAGATGGAAGCAGAGTGGCAGAATCGTAAGGGCAAAAGGGCTGGGAAGGGCGAGGCCATTCCTCTTTACACCATGAAGGATGCAGAAGAATGTCTTCGATACTTCCAGGCTGCGAATTACGATGAAATGATTCAGTTGGCGGATGGAGTGAAGGTGCGTTTCCAAGATGCCGGACATATTTTGGGATCTGCTATCATTGAAATCTGGATCGAGGAGGGAGGACAGGAGAAAAAAATTATCTTCTCCGGAGATTTAGGCAATTCGGACCAACCCATCATTCGAGATCCATCGATCATTGAAGAGGGTGATGTCCTTTGGTTGGAATCGACCTATGGGGATCGGCTTCATAAATCAAGGGAAGAGACCGTTCAGGAATTATTGAAAATCCTTCAGGAGGCCATTGCTCATCAGGCAAAGGTAGTCATCCCTGCCTTTGCCGTGGAGCGAACTCAGGATATTATTTACACGCTTGGCCAATTAATCAGAAAAGGCTCCATCCCTCCCCTCCCCATTTATATTGATAGTCCACTGGCCATCTCCGCGACAGAGATCTTTAAGAAGAATTCAGATTGTTTTGACCAGGAGACCAAAGACCTTCTATCGGGAGGGGAAAACCCATTAGAAATTCCAGGCATCATTTACACCCGGACCACCGAAGAATCAAAAGCCATTAACGAAGATCCAAGATCCGGAATTATTGTTTCCGCCAGCGGGATGTGTGACGCTGGAAGGATCAAACACCATTTGAAGCACCACCTCTGGCGAGAAGAATCCCACATCGTCATCATCGGTTACCAGGCTGAGGGAACCATTGGGAGGAGGATTGTTGATGGAGCCAAGACGGTCAGGCTTTTTGGAGAGGAGATCGCCGTCAAAGCCCATATCCATACCTTGGGAGGATTCTCTGCCCATGCTGACCAGAAGGGGCTTCTCGATTGGGTTTCCCACATCCATCATCCCCAGCTGGTAGTTTTTGTCAACCATGGAGAAGAGAAGATTTCAATGGAACTGAGTCAACTCGTCAGCCAGCAATTCCATTTTAAAACGACTGTGCCGCAATGGAGGGAGAAGAGAGTTCTCTTCGGTGAGGAAGAAAAGGGTGTGCCAGAAGAAAGAGCGGAAGAAGGATACCCTCCTGAAGAGTCTTTCTCTGCTCTGTTTAGGCATTTGGATCGAACTTATAAGAGGCTTCGTCGAAAATTGAAAAGGGAGAAAAAGAGAGGAGAGGATTTTTACGACTCCAGGCGGTTGAAGCAATTAGAGGAGGTAAGCAAGAAACTGGAGGAATTGGAATCGGAATTGGAATAGGAGAAAGATAATGAGAAAGATCATTTCGATAGGTTGGAAGTTTCTGGTCCTCTTCATTTTGTTTTGGATGTTTCAAGAATGCATGGCAGGGGTGGTGGTTGAACAGGTGGTGAGGGACAGGGAGGGAAGCCCTTCAAAAGCCTTGCTTTATTTTTCAGACTACCGATTTCGAACAGACCATGAGGAGGGAGGACTGACTACGATCCTGGACTTCAAAGAGGATCGATTGTTGATGATCGATCACCGATCCAGGAGTTATGTTGAGGTGAAACTCTCCCAGTGGGAGAGAGAAGTGGCAAGACGGCTCAAGCAAGAAATGCCCGGGGTGAAGCCTAAGGAAAGGAAGATCGTCGTGAGAAAGACCGGCCGAACTGCCCTCATCAATGGGTTTCAGACGGAGCAGATTGAGATATTGGCAGAGGATGAGTTGATTGAGGAGAATTGGGTGACCCGCAATGTGGAGATGAAAGAGATAGAAATAGTGATGGATCGGGTGGCGCAGGGGTTTTCAAAAGATTTTCGGCTCGAGATGAAAGAAGGCCGAGAGATTTATGAGAAACTCAAGCCTTATGGTTTTCCTATTTTAATAAAGGACTATACGATGACCTATGGGTTGGGGGGTATCGATCGGGTAGAAGTCAAAAAAATGGAAAAGAAGGAATTGAAGGATGAAGTTTTCCTTCCCCCTGCAGGCTATCAACGGATCACTCCAGAGCCGGTTAGAAAGTGACATCGATCTGGTTGATCCGGGGATCCAATCCTGCCTTGATGTTCGTCTCTTCAACGACACCAATGACAACCACTACCTTGACCGAAGTCAATGTCCCGGAGATGAGATGCCCTCCCCATGTGATGACCTGATCCTCCATGACCGTGGAAGCGGAGAAATGGGCATGGACTTCTGCCTCACCATCCTCTCTCGTTGCAATCCATCCGGTCAGGGAGACGATCTCCATCGGTTGCTCTAATTCGAGGTAGAGGCGGTGATGTTTTTCTATCTTGAAATCTAAAGGCAGAACCTTGAGGTTTCGAAAGGTTGCCTTTTTCAGAGCTCCAATGCCGGATAGGATCACTCCGGTTCGAACCCCTTCACGTTTAACCAATTCCTCGATTCCCTGTAAGAGATCGATATCCATCCCTAACTTCCCCATAACGATACGATCTATTCGGCCTTTCCCAATCCCTTCCAATAAACTAAGAACATTCCCCATTTTTATCTCCTTTCAAATTCGATTGACTCGATGATCATCATTGAGTAGGTTTTTATTAAAAATAAGGTTTTCTGTCAACATTTTAGGAGATTAACTTATGGGTATCAAAAACATTTACGAACGGTTTGTGTGGTTTGATCATCAGGTCAGGGCGAGAAAGTATCCCAATGCCACAAAGACATTTCCGGTCAGCCTCCAAAAGAGATCATTTTGTTCTTTCTTCATCTGATGAAACCGGTTTCAATGGAGACAAATAAGCAGTTGGTAAAGAGGGATTGCAATTTTTTCTGAATTCTGATATTCTGAATTCAGAAAAATATATGGAGGTGCAACGTGCAAACCGCAAGATCCGTCACAGCAGAAATTAAATCCCGTGGTCAGTTGACCATTCCTAAGAGAATTAGGGTCATGAGCCGTCTCGAAGAAGGGCAAGTCGTCTCGATCATTCCGGTGGGCGATTCGGTCATTATTACTCCGAAACGGCTTGGACTGGACGAAGCAAGAAGAGAGATTAAAAAGATAATTAAAGCAGCCGGTCTTTCTCCTGAGGACCTCCTGGCAGGGCTTAAAGAAGAACGAGAAAAGCTATATCAAGAGACTTATGGGAAAAAAAGTCGTTAGGGTTTTCCTCGATTCAAATGTGATTCTCTCAGGCCTCCTTTCTGAGAGGGGTGCGCCGCGCATCCTTCTCGATCTGTTAAGCCTTAGGCTTCTGTTTCTCATCGGCTCAACAGGGAGATACAATTTGATTGAAATAGAACGAAATTTGAAGAATAGGATGCCCGGCATAGGGTCTGTTTACAAAAGATATCTTCCTCGACTGAATCTCACAGTTATTCCTATGCTACAATCAGAAGAACTCAGAGAATTTTCCGGAAAGATTGCCGATAAGGATATTCCGGTCCTCGTGTCAGCCATGCAGGGGAAAGTAGATTTTCTGGTTACGGGGGACAAAAAGCATTTTGAAAAACTTAAGGGGTTAGAAAAATATCACCTCAGGATCGTGACCCCTTCAGAGTTTATTGATTCTATTCTCCCAGAGATCCTTAAAGAACTCGAAGAAAAAGAATGAATCAAGAGTGGCTCACCTTACGCTTTACCTGCCTACCGGCCCCGGTCCCGACCGAGGGCGGGGCAGGCAGGCGCAGGCAGGCCCTTCACGTTCAGATGATTGTCATTGTGTTGTTTTTCTGGTAGAGTAGGACAGCCCAACAGGGTTAGGGGCACAGAAATTTACGCCTATGCTCCATGCCATCCTGAAGAATTTGAAAGGCTTAATGAAATAATGCCAAAGCAAAAAGTAGATACGAATCAAACCCTATCATTTGCTGCATCGAGAATGAATGGCCCTCTTAAAGGGTATGAGGCGTTTCTACATGACCTCAAGGCGCGCATTCACTCTGCACAAAGCAAGGCCATCTTATCGGTTAACCGCGAATTGATTTTGCTTTATTGGCAGATAGGGCGTGATATCCTCAGACAGCAAAAGGAAAAAGGGTGGGGCGCCAGAGTGATAGATGTTTTAGCCGTTGATCTTCACCATGCATTTCCTGAAATGCATGGTTTCTCTTCGCGGAATCTGAAGTACATGCGGACCTTTGCAGAGAGTTATCCTGATGAGAAATTTGTGCAACAGGTTGTTGCACAAATTCCCTGGGGCCATAATGTGCGGATTCTAGACTATGTCAAGGATCCGGTCCAGAGTGAATGGTATATCCGTCAGACCATTGAGAATGGCTGGTCGCGTGCGGTTCTTATCCATCAGATTGAAACTGATCTTTATCAACGTCAGGTGAAGACTGCCAAAACAACTAACTTTCCTACGACACTTCCACCTGCCCAATCAGACCTCGTTCAACAGACTCTGAAAGACCCCTACATCTTCGATTTCCTCACACTTGGAAAAGAAGCCCGGGAACGGGATTTAGAACGGGTCCTTGTAGAAAAAATTAAAGACTTTCTACTGGAACTTGGAGTGGGTTTTGCTTTCATGGGCAACCAGTACCATCTGGAGGTTGGAGGCCAAGATTTTTATATTGACCTTTTGTTTTATCATCATCGCTTGCGCTGCCTGGTGGCTATTGATTTAAAAATGGAGGACTTTCAACCAGAGTTTTTAGGCAAGATGAACTTCTACCTTTCTGCGTTAGATGATATGCTGCGAAATCCTGACGATCAACCATCCGTGGGTATTATCCTGTGTAAGGGTAAGAACAAGACCATTGCTGAATACGCTCTTCGTGATATGAGGAAGCCTATGGGTGTATCAGAATACCGTTTTACCAAAAAATTGCCTAAGGATCTTGTGAAAGAGTTGCCTGCCCCCAGGGACCTCCAGAAATTGATAGAGGGATAAAAATGAGTGGCATCCCCTACGACTTGCGTGCCTACCGGCGGGCGCCTTACGCCTTACGATAAAGAATGTGGGAAAGGGCTCCAGAAAAATTGAAAGGTAAGGGTGAGTAGCGAATAGTGTAGATACCGAACCTTGGTTGGGCCGGAATCAGATAAGAGAAGGTTGAAGATGAAGAGGGAAATGGTAGCATACACCACTGTTGACATAACGACCCTGATTGTAACAGTCCACGGTAAGAGAGTTATCCTGGATCGGGATCTGGCCGCCCTTTACGGGGTTCCCACCTTTCGGTTCAATGAAGCAGTCAAACGTAACCGTAATCGGTTTCCGGAAGATTTCATGTTCCAAGTTACACGTGATGAAGCGGCCTCTTTGACATCGCAATTTGCGATGTCAAAGTCTGGGCGTGGTGGCCGACGGACTCTCCCCTATGCATTGACAGGACATGGCACTGTTATGGCTGCCAATATTTTGAGGTCTCCAAAGGCCATTCAGATGAGTGTGTTTGTAGTACGCGCGTTCATTCGTATGCGGCAGATGCTTATTGAGCAACGGGGTCTTGCACGCAAACTCGCAGAGTTGGAAGAAGAATTGACCGCGAGGCTTGATGTTCACGAGACTCCAATTAACGAGATGTTGGGGCAAATCAAACGATTGCTGAGTCTACCACCAGAGCCCGAATCGCCAAAGAAACGAATAGGTTTTCTGGTGTAAGAACCGCATGTGCCCTACAAATCCTCAAAAGGATCTAAAAAGCAGAAAAGGCAATGAGCCTCTCTCGGGAACCGCGTCAGAAATGGAATTCTTGCGATCAATGGGTGCAAGAGACGGCTCAAGTGAACTCACCCCTTGCGCCTTACGCTTTACGATAAAGAATTTACGCTTTGCTCTCTGCGCTCTGCACCATGGGGTATTAGGTGGGGGGTAATATGAATTTAGATGTTAAAAAGAGCCTATTCCCAAAATGAACAGGCTTTTTGTTTTTGCATCTTACAATTTACGCCTCACGCCTTACGGTAAGAAAGTGGGAGCGAACCCCGGAACAATTGAGAGGTGAAGGGGGTTAATGCTTCGGACGAGTACTTTGTAAAGAATAAAGATTCGATCCCTGTTTCCCTGTTCAAGTGTTAAAAGGAGATTTTAGTTGACAAATACATATAAAATACATATAATTTTACGAACATTGCTTGGGATACGAAAAAGGCAGCAGCAAATATTCGGAATCATGGAATCGAGTTTTCCCATGCCGCAACCGTGCTTGACGATCCGATGGCGGTAACCATAGAAGACACCCGGCACGGTGAACAACGTTTTGTGACCATCGGGGCAGATATTTTGGGCAAGGTGTTAGTGGTTGTTTACGCTTATTCGGGGGAAGAGGAAATTAGATTGATTTCAGCCCGGAAGGCAACTCCAAAAGAGGGGAGGGTTTATGAGCAAAAAGAATGAAATGCTGGAGGAATATGACTTCAGAAAAGGCAAGCGAGGAGCAGTTATCCCCCATAAAGGTAAAACCAGGATCACGATCTTCATTGATTCGGACATACTGGAGTGGTTCAGGGATGAAGCTGAGCGTGAAGGCCGGGGATACCAGACGGCGATCAACCAGGCTTTGCGGAACTATATCAAGCAGGATAGGCGTCCAATTCAAGAGATTGTAAGAGAGGTGGTACGAAAGGAACTTCGAGTCCTTAAAAAAGCCAGCTAATGAATTCAGCTGCTCCTCACGTCTTACACTTTACGTTTTACGGTGGAATGCTCTATGCTTTTTTACGGACACGAATCACGATTCACGGTTACAGGGGGACTCCGGAACAATTGAAAGGTGAGGGCGATTAAGATGCCGGATATTTCCTTTGTAAAGAATAAAGATTTGGCCTCAATGACCTACTCTGCAATTTCTTAAAACCTGTTTCTGTGTAACCAACTGAATTCGGGTCGCTTCGGAGGGGGAGAGGGTTTCTCCCCTGGTTCCCCGATTTTCAGAACGGCAGCTAACTCATAATCTTCTGGAATACCAAGGATTTTCTTAACCTCAATTTCCTGCTCCCCCCAAAAGACTACGATCCCGCTTCCCAAACCATTGGCGACTGCGACTAAAGACATATTTTCGATGCAAAGCCACGCATTGGCCGCCGCCCCTTTCTTATGGCAAACCGCAACCGAACTCGCGTTCTCGAATGATTTCTTCTGCCCGAGAGCCCTTTCCTGAAATTGGTCCGGTCCTTCTCCAGGACGATGAGGCATCGTTAAGCTAAGCTGGTACTTTCGTTCCGCAATTTGATCGATAATCTTTTGATCATCAATAACAATGAACTCCCACGGTTGGGAATTTCCGGCGGAGGGCGCCTGGGTGCCCGCCAGGATAATTGTCTTCAACTGTTCTTCCGAAGCTTTCTTTTTAAAAATGCGAATCGTTCTTCTCTTTCCAATGGCTTCATGCAGTTCCATATTCTTCTCCTTTCGGGAATGTTGTGTGTCTCCAAGCCTTATCCGCAGGATTAGATCACCGGATACAAATAAATCTACCAAAAACACAACAGAAGATCAACCGAATTCCTCCACCGTTATTTTTATAGTTGACTTCCCAATCAATAGGGTCTAAAGAGTAGTACAGATTGTCAGACCATTGCCATTTTCGGTCAGTTTTTAACGAGGACAATTAATTCTCTTAGAAAACACTTTTTGTAGAGTAAGTGTTAATTTATCTGTATGTATAGGTATCAACTGAGATTTTATTATTTTAAGATTTACTTCTGAAAATTTACCCTATGCGCTCTGTCCTCTGCCCCATGCTTTTTTGTGGCACAAAAAATGCACTTTATTCTTTACCCTTTTCCCTTTACACTTTACGCCCTGGGGAGGTTTCTTTTGATCCAGAAGATCTCTTTGATAGGAATCATCTTTTTTCTATCCTCTACGTGCCTGTCCAATGTGGCTGCCCAGAACAATTTCCAATCCTATTTAATAATGGAAGAACAGAGAGACGGACCCCATGTTGCGTCCTTAGCGCTTCCTGCCAGTGATGAATCCAATGACGATTTCAACCTGGAGATCCTTCCTGGAGATCGGCGTAAAAAGGACCCCGAATTCGATATCCCCATCGTCATCAATGACAAAGTGGAGCAGTTCATCCAATTTTTTCAGACGACCATTCGAGATAAATTCATTACCTGGCTCGCCCGGTCTGAGAAATATATCCCTTTTATGAAAAGTGTCTTGAAGGAATACGGCCTCCCTGAAGATCTGGTCTACCTGTCGCTCATCGAGAGCGGATTCGATCCTTATGCTTATTCCAGGGCCAAGGCCGTAGGCCTGTGGCAATTCATCTCCCCGACCGGGAAAAGATATGGTTTAAGGGTGAATTGGTGGGTTGATGAACGGAGGGATCCTGAAAAGTCCACCATTGCCGCGGCCAAATACTTGAAGGACCTCTATGAGATGTTCGCATGCTGGTATCTTGCCGCGGCGGGTTACAATGCAGGGGAATACAAGATCATCAATGCGATAAAACGCTACCGGACAGATGACTTCTGGAAGCTGACGAAACATCGGTATCTAAAACGGGAAACCAAAGATTATGTTCCGCTGATGATTGCAGCGGCGCTCGTTGCCAAGGACCCCGAAAAATATGGATTCATTGACGTCGAATACCAGGAACCTCTCCGGTATGAGAAGGTGAAGGTCCCTGAGTTGACGGATCTCTCCCTCATCGCCAGAGCCTGCGAAACCTCCCTTGAGGAAATCAAGGATCTCAACCCCGAACTTCGAAGGGGGGTCACGCCTCCCAATGAAACCGAGTATGAAATCAAAATCCCCTTCGGAGGAAAGGATCTCTTTCTCGAAAACTTCGAAGCCCTGCAGCCCCTTAAGAAGTTTCAATTCAAGACCCATCTCGTCAAAAAAGGAGAGTCCCTGAAAGGGATTGTCAAACACTACCGGGTGGATCTTGAGCCCTTGCTTGAAATCAACCATCTGGACAAGACGAGCTGGATCTCAAAAGGGGAGACCCTTCTCATTCCTATTTCAAAGGATGAAGTAATGGGACCTCTCGTAATGGCTAAGAAAAAGAATGGCAAGGTTCGAAACAGCAGACCAGAGAAGAAGCTCTAACTTTACTCCTAACGCTTTACACCTTACGGTTGACAAGTTTCTGCTCAAAGGTGTAGGTCTCCATTTATAGAATTTGCTATTTTTTCTTATTTTTGGTAGGCTATATCCAACACGCCTGGGGGTAGGATATTCTACAAAAATTTTGGGATGGAACTTAAGCCTATTCTCAAAAGGAATGGGCTTTTTGTTTTCTGCATCACAACTTTCACGAATCACGAAACCCGAGTCACGATTCACGTTTTTGTTTTAGGTTTTATAATTAGGAATGGGCTTTTTGTTTTTGTACCTTAGGCCTAAAACCTTCCATGCTACGATTGACGCGTAAGTGAGGCCAGTATGACCGGCGCAGAAAGTCTGATCCGTACCCTCATCGTCTCCGGTGTTGAGGTTTGCTTCGCCAATCCAGGCACCACCGAGTTGGAGTTGGTCATTGCCCTTGACAGGATTGAGTCTATGCGCTGCGTACTCGGCATGGCCGAAACCGTTGTCACGGGCTGTGCCGACGGCTATGCAAGGATGGCAGAGAAGCCCGCGATAACGCTGCTCCACTGCGGACCGGGTTTTGCCAACGGTATTGCCAACGTTCACAATGCGCGCAGGGCGAATACGCCGATGGTGAACATTGTTGGCGACCAGGCCACCTACCACCGTCCATTCGACCCGCCCCTGACCGCGGACACCGAAGGGCTTGCACGCTCGGTGTCGCACTGGGTCAGGACGAGCAGCTTTGCGTCTCAGGTTGCCTCTGACGCCGCAGCAGCAGTGCAGGCTGCGGCCAGTCCTCCGGGACAGATCGCTACGCTGATCGTACCGGCTGATGTGGTCTGGGGCGAGGCAAGCGGCCCGGCTTTGCCGCTGCCCGTGACACCTAGGCCGCAAGTGGCGCAGGAGGTGGTTAGGAGAGTGGCGAATATCCTCCGTTCGGCAGAGCCAACGATGATGCTGCTCAACGGACAGGCACTTTGTGAGGAGGGCCTCGCAGCCGCCTACCGAATTGCCCACATAACCGGAGCGAAGCTTCGTGGACCGACGCATGTTCCACGCATGGCTCGCGGTCGAGGCAGGGTGCCGGTGGATCGCGTTCCTTATGTGGTGGATACAGCCCTCCAGTTGTTCGCGGAGCTCAAGCATGTGATCCTCGTTGGCGCAAAGCCACCCGTGGGGTTCTTTGCCTATCCCGGAAAGCCCAGCCGCATGGCGCCAGAAGGCTGCGCGATCCACTTGCTCGTGCGACCTGAACAAGACGCAGTGGCCGCGTTGCAATGGCTTGCAGACGAGATTGGCGCGCCGCGCATTGTACCGATTAAGGAGGAGGGCCCGAAGCCCCGCATCGCGAGCGGCCCTTTCGATTCTGAAGCTTTCGGAATGACGCTTGCAGCGCTTCTGCCCGAGAACGCGATCGTCTGCGATGATGCGGTCACCTCTGGCCGCGCAGTCTTTCCTGCTACGTTCAACGCCCCGCCCCATGACTGGATTCAGAGCACCGGTGGTGCGATCGGCCACGGCTTTCCTTGCGCCACGGGTGCTGCAGTGGCCTGCTCTGACCGCAAGGTCGTCTGCCTTCAGGCCGATGGAGCTGGCATGTACACACTGCAGGCCCTGTGGACACAGGCCCGCGAGAAGCTTGACGTGTTGGACGTGGTCTTTGCGAACCGAGTCTACAAGATCCTGTACGGCGAGCTGCGCGCAACAGGCGCCACACCCGGATGCGCCTCAGACAACTTCTTCGACCTTAGCCGTCCTGACCTCGATTGGGTCGGGCTTGCCAAGGGCATGGGCGTGGAAGCGGTTCGTGTGGAGACGCTGGAGACCTTTGCCGACACGTTCCGCGCTGCCTGCGGCCGCCGAGGACCCTTCCTGATCGAGTTCCGGATTTAGAAACGGAGTAAGAAGTTTTGATCTGCTGCAGGCAAGCGCTATTCAGTATATAAGCTCTGGTTAGGCTTTAAGGACACGAGACACGATTTTATTTTGAATTTTATGATTAGGAATGGGTTTTTTGTTTTTCGCCTTACGCCTTACGATCAAGAATTTGAGCTATATTCTATGGTGTATCGCTCCTCAAACGAAGTGCTCCTTGATCCTTAGCGGTCAGCACCGGAGGTGCTCATGCCAGCAATCGCATCTCTTGAAGATTTAAAAGCTGCCCAGAAAGAACTTCTGGAAGCGAAGGACTTGAACGAGTTGAAGACGGTATTTAAGAAATGGCGCAGAATAGGTTGGAAAAATGTATGTAAACTCTGGCTTCAAGAACGTACTCCAGAGCAATTAAAAGGTGAGGGGGAACGGAGATTTTAATATTCAAAAAATAAGCGGAAGAATTCAAATACCCCGTGGATTCGAATACATCAAATTTGATGTTGACTAAAGATGGAACTTACTATAGAATTTACGAAACCGATATGAAACGGCCAACAAATTTTGATCGTTACTTCGAAGAACGGATCAAGAATCCCGATTTTACTGAGAAATTCAGAAGGGCAGGCAAAGCCTGGGACCTTGCCATTCAACTCGTTTCTCTTCGGAGAAAAGTTGGGTTGTCTCAGAAAGAACTGGCAAAACGGGTGCGAACATCCCAGCAGCAGATCAGCCGTCTTGAGTCACCTTCTTATGAAGGCCATTCCTTAAGTATGTTACGCCGGGTCGCTGAAGTTCTCGGAGCTGATGTCCGTGTGGAAATCCAGCGCAAAAAGCATCAGCCCCCACCCATCGTTGCTGAAGCCAAATCCATTTATAGAGTTAAGAGTAAGGATTTGCTCAAACGGAGTGGGCTCCTGAAGTTTGAGCTTGACCTTTTAAGAGGGGAGAAAGTGGATAGGGTGAGGAATTTCCGGATCGTGGAGGCTCTCTATAACGAAGCAGTGACTCTTGGCATCATCCCGTTAAAAAACCCTCTTGATGGAATAGAGGTGGATTTAAAAATAGCGAAGGTGGTCAATCGTGTTTGAGAGATTACTTAAAAAGATAGCCATTCAGTTGAAGAAGGGGGCGATTCCCTACATGGTGATCGGTGGGCAGGCCGTGCTTCTTTACGGAGAGCCAAGACTGACCCGGGATATTGATATTACCCTGGGGATGGGTGTGAATGGATTGGATAAAATCAAAAAAATCATTAAGGCCATTGGCCTCAAAATTCTCGTTGAAAAGGAAAAGAAGTTTGTAGAAAGGAACATGGTGCTTCCCACCCTGGATAAAAAAAGTGGACTACGAGTTGATTTTATCTTTTCATTCTTTCCCTATGGAAGGCAAGCCATCGAGAGAGGGAAGGATATTAAATTGGGCAGGACGCTGGTTAAATTCGCCTCTCTTGAAGATGTGGTTATCCATAAGGTGATTGCTGGAAGAGCAAGGGATATTGAGGATCTGAAATCCGTTCTCTTAAAGAACCCGAAGTATGACTCGCATTATATCGAAAAATGGTTGGCAGAATTTGACAAATCCTTGGGAGAACATTTTTTAAAGGTTTTTAGAAGCATAGGGAAAGAGATCCGTTGAAGAACTTCTTCCCCATCATTCACATTATTGGGTTACCGGGTGCTGGTAAGACTACTCTGGCTAAAAAACTGTCTCATCGATTAAACCTTCCGATTCTTCGAATTGGAGAATATCGTTCAAAGTTCCCGCTCTCTCCGATTGGGGAAGCAGATGGATGGGTTGCTCTGTTTCGAGAACTTTCCAAACGGAGGTGGAGAAATTGCATCCTGGAAACTTCCGGTCTTAATCGGAGAGAATGCTTCATCAGAATAGCTCTTCCTTTCGCACAAATGATAACGATAAAACTGGAGGCTCCCCCAAAAATTCTTTATGATAGAATAGGTAAAAAGAAGAAGCGAGAATGGGGAGGTGAGTGGTTGTTCAGTGTGGATTACCCAGATAAGTATGAATTTGTTAGAAAATTATATAAGGAATTCAAAAAATTACCTTCGGACATTAAGATTGATACGATCAGATTGAAACCCGAAGAGGTCTTTAAAATTGCGGTAAAAAAATTAGAAATGCATAAAATATTTTGTTCTTAACACTTTGCATCTCTCAGTTTGCGGCCGTATTCGGAAAGCCATCTTGAGGTCGCAATTTGCGACCTCAAAGGGCAAAATGAATTAGATTGACAAATACATATTAAATACATATCATACAATGAAAAGCGTTTAGCTTATTGAAAGGGGAATGGATAGTTTATGAGCAAAAAGAATGAGATGCTGGAGGAATATGACTTCAGCAAAGGAAAACGCGGGCCGGTTATCCCCAATAAAGGCAAGACCAGGATCACGATCTTCATCGATTCGGATATACTGGAGTGGTTTAGGGATGAAGCTGAGCGTGAGGGCCGGGGATACCAGACAGAGATCAATCAGGCTTTGCGCAATTATATCAAACAGGACAAACGCCCACTTCAGGATCTTGTGAGAGAAGCAGTCCGAAAGGAACTTAAGGTCATTAAAAAAGCAAGTTAAAATTGATCAGGTTTGCCGTCAAGTGAAACGCTCCTCAAACTGAGCGCTCCTTGAACAGAGTCTTAAAGATACGATTCACGAATCACGAGTCACGTTGTTAATGAAGCATGCTCAAGGACAATTGAAATGTGAGGGGGGATGAGGTTTCTGAAAGGGAAAAATAAGTGAAATAATTCAACTACGTCCCTCCGGCTCTCTTCCCTGTGTACCGTGGATAGTGAATGTTAAACATGAAGATTGATCCAGACGTAAAACGTTTTACAAGGTATCAATCAGTAGTCAATGTTCTGTTGGGGAACCATTCATTTGATAAGCTCGAAATTTACGAAGCCCTAAGAAATGAAAATCCTCAATTTATAGGCCGTGTAATCGGCGAGTTGATAAGGGATGGATACTTAACTAACTCTGGATCAAAGGCGAAACCCAAATATTCCTGGTCAACGAAGAAAGAAGATTTCAATCCTGGACGCTGGATTGACCAACGTGTTTTTACACCCACTGTTAAGCGGGCCCCCTCTGCAGATCGTCCCAGAGAACGTCTTCTCCGATTGGGGCCGTCAGAACTTAAAATCTCAGAACTTTTGGCTATCTTGATTCGCTCCGGTCTTCAAGGTGAATCTGCAATGCAGGCTGGTGAAAGACTGGCCACATTATTTGGGAGTAACCTTGAAAAACTGTCGCTCCAAGCGAGAGGAGAACTTAAACAGATTAGTAAAGCCATTGGGGAGACTGCCTTTTGTCAAATTATGGCTGGCCTTGAATTAGGTAAAAGGTTGGCAAGTCAAAGGGCCACTGAATCAGTGCCTCATCATAAAGTTAGAAACACTTCTGATGCTCTCGCATATTGCAAAGAACATTTTATGAGGTTAGCAAGAGAAGCCAAACAAGAAGAATTTCATATCGTCCTACTGGATGAAAAGCATCATGTCATTAAGTCAGAACAGATCACTGTCGGACTCTTAGATAAAAGCCTTGCCCATCCCCGTGAAGTCTTTAAACCGGCTGTTAAAGAATCAGCTTCTGCACTCATTCTGGTTCATAACCATCCCAGTGGAGACCCTACGCCCAGTCAAGACGACAAGACAATAACCAAAGACCTTAAAAAGGCTGCTGAAACCCTCGGGCTTCGAATCCTCGACCACATCATCTTATCTAAAGATAGAGCTTTGAGTATGGCCCAGGAGAAGATGTTGTAGAGCGATAGCTATGAATGATACTGACATCAGCGAGGCAAAGACCAGGAAGTTGTTTATAGACAAGGCCCTTCTAAAGGCTGGGTGGGGTCCAATCGTTCCTTTCCGAGTAGGCACCAAGTATATACAGGGCTCTGTTGAAGAATACCCAACCAAGAATGGTCCAGCTGATTACATACTCTTCTTCAAAGGGATACCATTGGCATGTGTTGAGGGCAAGAAATTGAGTATAGGGCCTCAAAATGTTCTTCAGCAGGCCAAAAGATATGCACGAGGTTTTGAAGGAGGGCCACACTCATTTGGCGATTATCATCTTCCTTTTGCTTATTCCACTAATGGAAAGATATTCTGGTTTCAAGATTTACGGGACCCGTTAAATCTTTCGAGAGAGGTTGCCGAGTTTCACACTCCCCAGGCACTGATGGATATGCTAAATAAGAACGAAGCTGCAGCGAAAGAATGGCTCAAAGACAATGAGATAGATAGGAAACATCTCTGGCCTTTTCAGATTGAAGCAATAACCGCAATAGAACAGGCCATCCTTTCTCGCAAACGCCATATGATGGTCGCCATGGCAACAGGTACCGGTAAAACCTTTACAATCTTCAATTTGATTTACCGGTTGATGAAATCCGGTTATGCCAAGCGCATTCTATTCTTGGTAGATCGGCGTGCTCTTGCCGCTCAGGCTGTTACAACCGCCGCCAGTTTCGAAGCTGAGCCAGGACTAAAGTTCGACCAATGCTATGAAGTTTATAGCCAGAGACTTAAGAGGGAAGATCTGGATGAAGATATTAAATTTGATCCTAAAATTCTACCAGGCGAATATCTAACTAATCCAAATAGCAGAGACAGTTTCGTTTATATCTCGACGATCCAACGCATGCGGATTAATCTGTTTGGGTATGAGGGTATGTTTTCTGCCTCTGAGGATCAGGATGATGATTCCGATGCTTCAAAATTGGATATTCCTAACCATGCCTTCGATGTCATCATTGCCGATGAGTGCCACCATGGATATACAGCTCAAGAAAAAAGTAAATGGCGCGAGGTCTTGAATCATTTTGATGGTGTAAAAATTGGACTGACTGCGACACCCGCTGTCCACACCAAGGCCTTCTTTAAGGAAATTGTCTATAGCTATGATTATGAACGGGCTGTCCGGGAAGGCTATCTGGTCGACTATGATGCTATCGCCATCCAATCGGATATTACACTCCGAGGGGTCTTCCTCAAAGAAGGGGAAGAGGTCGGGTTGGTAAATACCCATACTGGCCAGCTTAAATTTGAAACGCTGGAAGATGAGAGGGAGCTTCCGGCTCCTACCACTGAGATCGACTGGACAGCTCCGGATCGAAACAGAAAGATTGTCCAGGAAATTAAAAAGTATCTCAAAGAGCAAGAAGCACAGTTCGGCCATTTCCCGAAAACTTTAATTTTTGCTCAGAATGATATTGAACACATATCCCACTGTGATCAGTTAGCTGAAATTCTGAGGGAGGAATTTAACCGTGGAGACGATTTTGTCCAGAAAATAACCGGTAGCCCATCTGTTGACAGACCTCTTCAAAGGATTCGTGAGTTTAGAAACCGCCAGAATCCAGGAATTGTAATCACTGTGGATATGCTTTCAACAGGTGTGGACGTCCCAAGGATAGAGAATATTGTTTTCTTGCGACCCGTTCAATCCAGAATCTTATTTGAACAAATGATGGGGCGGGGCACCCGGCTCTGTCCAGAAATCCATAAATCGCATTTTACGGTTTTTGATTGCTTTAATGGGACTCTGCTGGAATATTTCAGAAAGACAACTGGCATTACAGCCGAAGCCCCTGTAAAGGCAACCAGAACTATCAAAGAAATCATTCAGGCCATCGCCAATAACGAGGATCGAGAATACAATATCGGCGTTCTTTCCAAGAGACTTCATCGGATCTCCAAAAATATCACGCAAGAAGGAAGGCTTCAGTTCGAATATATCCTCGGATGCGACATACCTGAATTTTCCCAGACCTTACATGAGAGGCTTGAGAAGAAATGGAGTGAGACAATCAAGACCTTGCAGAGTGATGCTTTTCTTGATCTTTGTGAAGATTATCCACGGCCTCAGAGAGCATTTGTTAGGGCTGAAGGGGCGGAAGATCAAGTGCTTTCAAGAATTATTTTCAGGGCTAAGGATGGAAGAGAGCTTGGGCCTCAGGACTACTTGCAGGAATTTGAAAAATTCGTAAGAATGAATCCACAACATATTGAGGCCCTGGAAATTCTTCTAAAGAGACCCAAGGAATTTGATACGAAGCAGTTGAAGACGCTTAGGGAGAAGCTGGCCACACAGCCGGATTACTTAGTGGATAAGTTTACTGAGAAAAATCTCCGGCGGGCTTGTAGCCAGGAATTAGCGGACATCATTTCCATAATCCGCTATGCAGCCAAAGGTGGAGAATTGCTAACAGTAGAAAGAAGAGTCGACAAGGCCCTGATGAAGATTAAATCTGACCGCTCGTTCACAGAAGAACAGAATAAATGGCTGGATCTGATCAGAAGGCATCTTATCGAAAATCTATTAATGGAAAACGAAGACATCGAAACGCTTCCCATTTTTACCCGTGAAGGGGCCTCATGGAGTAAGTTAAACAGGGTGTTCTCGGGTGAATTGGAAACAATCATTCACGAAATCAACGAAGCTATCGCCGCCTGATGATCAGGGCGCTTGAATCCCTTTACGGAAAATTAAAAAAAACTTGCATCTTTGTAAATTGGATGGTAAGCTTCCAATATGCAAACTTACATTAAACGCTTCTTTACCGAAAAGATCAGAGAAAGATTGCTAAATATCCCTGGGGTAATCATACTTGGTCCAAGACAATGCGGGAAATCAACCCTGGCTAAAGCCATTATTTCTAAGATCGAAAATGCAGTCTATCTGGATCTTGAGCGCCCGTCGGATATCAATAAATTGACAGATCCTGAAGCTTTCTTCAGCCTCAATGCCGATAAATTGATCTGCCTTGATGAAATACAGCGGGTGCCGGAGCTATTTCCTATTTTAAGAAGTGTCATTGATGAGAATAGGCGGAATGGGCAGTTTATCATTCTCGGGTCCGCTTCTCCCGATCTGATAAGACAAAGTTCTGAGACGCTGGCGGGGAGGGTATCCTATTTTGAACTTACCCCATTTCTTTTCAAGGAAATATCTGAACATAGCAGTCCAAATAAACTAAGAAAACTCTGGCTGAGAGGTGGTTTTCCAAGAAGTTATCTTGCCTCGGATGAAAAAGAAAGTTTTGAGTGGAGGCTTAATTTTATCAGAACATTTCTTGAGCGGGACATTCCACAGCTTGGCTTTCGGATCCCGGCAAAAACACTCGAGCGGTTCTGGAAAATGTGTGCTCACCTTCACGGACAGCTTCTGAACAGTTCAAAGCTTGGAGAATCGCTTGGTGTAAGCCATCATACGGTACGTTCTTACAGTGACCTGCTTGAACAGACATTTGTTCTGAGGGTTCTTCGGCCCTATGAATCAAATCTGAAAAAGAGACTGATTAAATCTCCAAAGATATATATCAGGGATACAGGTTTGCTCCATGCGCTGCTCGATATTGAAAGCCACAATGAACTCCTTGGTCATCCTGTTTATGGCGCCTCATGGGAGGGTTTTGTTATAGAAAATATTCTTTCCGTTTTACCAAACTGGAACGCATTTTTCTACCGCGCTGCGTCAGGTTCTGAACTCGATTTAGTTCTTGAAAAGGGAAAGAGGCGGATAGCCGTAGAGTGCAAAGTGTCGACTTCTCCGACTCTGAATCGAGGGTTTTGGAATGCAGTGAAGGATTTGGCATTACGAGAAGTGTGGATCATTGCCCCGATCAGAGAATCATATCCTGGGGGAAAAGGAGTCACGGTTGCACCTCTTGAGGCGTTCATTGATCATCTATCAAATTTGTAGCGCCCCCATTCACTGCCTGCCTGCGGTAGGCAGGGGGGCGATTAAACCCATCGGCTCCCATCGCGGGAGAGGGAAAAATAAACCCATCCCCCTTTGACGGGGGCCTTTTTCTTCCCTCTCCCCTGGCGGGAGAGGGTGCGGGTGAGGGGGAAATAGAAAATCTATGACCGATATAGTAGGTAAACTCTGGGGTTTCTGTCACACTCTACGGCACGACGGAATCGACTACGGCGATTACATCGAGCAGTTGACCTATCTTCTCTTTCTTAAAATGATTGAAGAGAAAGGAGCTGAGATACCACCGCAATATGCATGGTCTGTTTTGAGGGAAAAATCAAGTGTGGAACTGACTGATCACTATGCAGCTACTTTAAGAGGGTTGGGAGAACAGCCTGGCATGTTGGGTGCGATATATGCCGGGGCTCTATCCCGATTTAGTAACCCGGTAAACCTGAAACGCCTGGTCAATCTTATTGATGAGATAGAATGGACAGCCCTTAATATTGACGTCAAAGCTGCAGCCTATGAAGGATTACTTGAAAAATCCGCTTCCGAGGGAAAGAAGGGAGCTGGACAATATTTCACTCCCCGCATACTGATCCAATCGATTGTTCGTTGCATGAAGCCCGACCCACGAAAGAAAAAAGACTTTACTATCCATGACCCCGCAGCAGGCACCGGAGGGTTTTTGGTCTGCGCCTATGAATGGCTCATAGAGCAGACAAAAGGTGGTCTCGAAAGGGAAGAAGCGAAACGGATTTTAACTTCAACTTACTCCGGAACTGAACTCGTGCCGCGGCCAAGAAGACTGGCCTTGATGAACCTTTATCTTCATGGCATCCAGGCTAATATCTATTTAGGAGATGCCATTTATGAACCCAAGAAAGTTCCTAAGGATGGAGGTTATTATTGTGTTATGACAAATCCACCTTTTGGAACTAAAGGCGCCAATCAAGCACCCAACCGCGATGATTTCACGGTAGCCACGAGCAATAAACAACTCAATTTTGTCCAGCATGTGATGAGTATTCTAAAGCCGGGTGGTCGAGCAGCCATCGTCGTGCCCGATAATGTTCTTTTCGCTGATCAAGCTGGAGAGGTATTTAAGATCCTTACCGAAGACTCCTACCTTCACACCGTGCTCCGTCTCCCCAACGGAACTTTTATGCCTTACAGCCCCGGCACTAAGACCAATGTCATATTCTTCACCAAAGGTTATCCGACCGAAAACGTTTGGATCTATGATGCCCGCACTAATGTTCCGCATATCACCAAAAAAGATCGTCCCCTCGCCCCACAGCACTTTGCCGAGTTCGAAGTTTGCTATGGTTCTGATCCCAATGGCCACGCCAAACGCGATCCCAAAGATTCGAAAGAAAACCGTTGGCGATCCTCTTAAGGTTTACTAGAGAAGATGAATCCCTTTTTCTACTTGATGAGCCCGACACACACCTCAACCCTGCATGGAGCATTCAGTACTTTGATTTCCTAAAAAAAATTGCAGGAACTCAGGAAAATAGCCATATTATTATGGCAACTCACGATCCGCTTGTCATCGCAGGGCTGGAGAAATCGCAGGTCCAAATACTCCAAAGAGACAAGGAAACTGGGAAGATTCACGCGGAAACTCCAGAACAAGATCCCAAGGGCATGGGAGTTAGTGGCTTGTTGCGTAGCGAACTTTATGGTTTACGGTCTGCACTTGACCTACCAACTCTTGAGAAAATTGATGAGCGTGATGCCATTCGCGCAAAGCAAAAGGAGTTGCAGAAGCAGGGCAAGGAGCTTTCCAAAGAAGACCGGCTATGGTTGATTGAACTTTCTAATGAGTTAGCCTCCCTGGGTTTCAGTCGAGATTATCGCGATCCAATTGAACAGCAATTCGCCGATGCTATGACCCGGAGGCCTACCCAAAAAAAGTCAATAGTCCTTACGCCTCAAGAACTGGAGAAACAGGAAAGACTGGCCGATGCTGTACTTGATGACATTCTGGGAGAGAAATCCGAATGATACACATCAAGTACGGCGACAAACAGCCCCCAAGGGAGTGGCTCGAAAAAGCTCAGAAACTCACTGCCCAACTGGACGCAGCGCCGACCAAGGAAGAACGGGACAGGATCATAGATGCCAATAGTGGAGTATGGGGAGAGTTAAAAGACTGGTTACTTGAGCTTTCACATGGTAAATGCTGGTTTTCGGAAGCAAAGGATACATATTCCCACTGGGAGGTGGAACATTTCCGCCCCAAAAAGAGTGCCAGAGATTTGGACGGGACGGAACGCGACGGGTATTGCTGGTTAGCCTTCGACTGGCATAACTATCGCATTTGCGGTAATGTGGGCAACCGAAAGAAAGGCACTTTTTTCCCGCTTTGTCCTGGATCTCAAGTAGGTACGTTCAATGCTCGTCACTTGGTGCAGGATGAGATTTTTCTCCTCCTTGATCCCACTCGCGAAGGCGACCCTGAACTTCTTTCATTCAATGAAGAAGGATTGGCAACTGCGATGCCTGGAGTTGGTGAATGGCCTACGCAACGTGCGGAGGAATCCATTAAGCGTTTCAAACTTAATGACCATGAGCCTCTTCGTGAAGCTCGACAGAAACATTGGAAAAAGTGCTGGGCAAGAATCGAGCAGGCAAGGGATGCCTTGGGAACTTCTCCCCCTACCGCCACGAGTCAAGAGAAACTGCGTACCGCATTCAAGGAGCTACAAGAAATGCTTAATCCTGAGCAGCCCTTCACTGCGGTTGTACGAGAATGTCTTAATGTCAGCGGAGAACGTTGGGCTCAACGAATCGCATCCGCATGAAATAGCTAAACCCGGCTAAAAAAAGAAGGGAAAGGTGTCTATCTTTGTGTCGGCTTTTTGTATACAGACACCATGCGTAGGAAATTAGCAGAAAAACATAGGGTCAGGCTTGAGAAATTGAGATTCGTTGTCATCCCTAAAAAAGTTGGCCCACTCGAAATCCTATAGAGCGGATTCTATAAGAAGTGAGACTACAGGAGCGTAGCCATGGCTGATAGGTCCGAGTTGTATAAGAGCGTGTTTATGCTTGAAGAGAAGCTGCGTCGATCCGTGGAAGGCAGAGCAGGCAGTTCGGGGAAACTGAGACAGCTCAAGCTATCGCTCCTTCAGGCCTTAGAGATGGCCAACATTGATTCGCGCCTAGCGAGGGCCGCACGCAGAGTACGCGGCGGGAAAACATTGCTAAATAAGATAACAAGGAGGGTAGAGGCCAAGGAGTTTGCAATCCTCAGGGCCATCTATGATCATGCCCATATGGGAGCAGGGCTGAAGAGTGCGTGTTCGCGGTGGGGTTGTAGGTCAAGTGATGTGATGGCAGCCAAAGAGCTCGGACAGACTCTGGGACGACAATTGGGCTCCTTTACGGCTGATCTTTCACCACTCGATCTTGGATGTCTATCCGATGTCAAAGCGGCTCATGAAGAGGTTGTGGTTCACTTAAGCCATCGTGCCCTCGAGGATATGCTACTATCTACCCTGGAAGGCTATCAGGTTCCGAAGACGGCAAGATCTCGATTCACCGAAGTCTACGGCGTGTGTCTCGGTATGGTGCGGGATGAGCCTGTGAGCCGGAAGGGTGGAGGGAAGTACTGGCGAAAACATGTCTATGTCCAACAGACTCCAGTCCAGCTCCGGGCCAGGGCCACAAAGGATCATGTCTGGCCAAATTCTCGTAGTCTGGAAACGCAACTTGGAGCCGCCAAGGTACTCTTCCCGCACCTTGAAGTCATCGGTGACTTTCATTCCCATCCCTATCAGAGTGCAAAGAGTCTTCGCCGTTGGGAGGGTTGGGAGCCGAGCGAGGACGATTACGACTTTAACTATGGATGGGTCAAGACGATGCGAGAGAATCGTCACAATCCATGTGTTGCCTTCATCATTGCCATTGGGAAACAAAAACGCGCCGCACGGGGTGACCTGAACGTTACGAAGCCAAACGTGCGTATTATTCCGATCGGTCGCAATCTTGTTGCGGTCTCGGTATACCGAATTCTCCAGGACGCCTCGTACGACGCCAAAGGAATAGAACTTCGGATCCCAGAAGTCCTGCGGGCATAGAGAGGGTTTAAATGTTCAAAGATAAGCGCGAGATTCCATTAGCATATCCAGACAATCAAAGGAAACTATACTTTGCAAATAATTTCAAAAGCGTTTATCCATTTTGGAAAAGGAATGTTGGAATTCACAAAGCAGGAAGAAATTTCCCCGTGATGGTAGCCGAGAAATTTTTTAAAGATCTGGGGTATAAGGTTATAGATCAGTATCTTCTCGTTCGTCAGCCCCGAAAAAGGGAAAATAATCCTGGCTACAAAAAGCTCTGCGGGATATTTGGAGAGAAAAATGTAAAAAAGGTGTTAGAGGAATCAAAACCAATCCTGAAAATTCAGCCTGGTGGAGACCCTGACCTGTTTGTTTATAAAAGAAGAAATAAAGAATTCTTTTTTGTTGAAGTGAAGGAGAATGATCGTTTGACCGAAAACCAAAAAAACCTCTTTCCAATCATAGAAAAATATCTGGCACCAGTTTATGTGGTAAGAGTTAGAAGCTTTAACTCATGGTTAACTGGCAAGAGCTGCGGTGTCGGGTCTACACTATTCACAGGTGGCATCCATAAAAAAGTTGGTCCTGCCCTAATCGCAGACGAGTTAATGGGTCAATCATGTATTTAGTAATTAAGTCACAGAGGTGAAAGGCGGAAGTTAAAGGCTTAAGAAAGACTGTAACACTTGACTGGCCGGCAACGTGCGCTACCGAGCGCACAATATGAAATGATATTTACCCCGTTAGAAATAATGCCCTGCTGTTCTGTAGTCCCGCCTGTGGCGGGATTACATTCTAGAATAATTCCGGCGGGATCTAATGCCCCGCTCGGTTTCGAGTCGTAACGACTGGAATTTCTAACGGGGTTTACCTCTCCGGGAAGCACAATTTTTTAGGTGCTTCCATTTTTCAGTCAAGTGTAGAGAGCTTGGTGGAAGACCAGAGGGCAAACTCAGAGGGGTGGATAGATTGTGAATCGGGAGCGGCTTGAAAAACTTGCTGCGGACGGACGATTCATCGCAGGAATTTATAATTATTGTGACCGATGGTGCGAACGTTGTCCCCAAACCCTCCGCTGTTTGAATTTCTCGCTTTTGGAGGAGGAATTTTCGGATCCCGAAACGAAAGATATCAGAAATGAGAAATTCTGGAGAAAGTTATCGGGGATCCTGGGGGAAACCCTGGAGCTGCTGAGAGAAGCGGGGAAGAAATGGGGGATAGAGCTAGAGACGTTGGATTCAGCGAGTGATACAGAAAGTATGCGGGCGAATGATAAGGCTGCGGAAAACCACTTGATTTGCCGCGCCGCTAAAAGTTACAGCGAAATGGTGGAGGATTGGTTCCGAGAGAGGGAAGGACTCTTTTTTGAGACTGCAACTATAGTGAACGAGGGAGTGAACCCTGAGGAAGCCCTCGAGGTGATCCGGTGGTACCAATACTTTATCGCTGCTAAGGTTATGCGAGCTATCCGGGGAAAGATGGAGGAGGAAGAGGAGAGATGCGATGAATTTGCAAGCGATTCGGATGGTTCAGCCAAGATCGCACTGATCGCCATTGACCGTTCGATCGGCGCTTGGGCAGTGATTCCCCACTATAACCATCTGGTTGCTGAGAGCGTTCTCGAAATTATCTCCTTTCTCGACCGTTTGAGGCAGGCCGTTGAGGAAACATTCCCTAGGGCGAGGTCATTTCTTCGACCCGGATTTGATAGAATCGATCTAAATTTACAGGGACGGTGTCATCCATAAAGAAGTTGGTCCGATCCGAAAAAAAGAAACATGGCGAGATAGGGAGATAGGGTGTTGGGGAGATGGAGTGACAAAAAAGAGATTAAAGATTCATGGAAGCCTGTATAGGAGCTTCAAAATGAATTCCACAGATGTTCGCTAAAATGTGATATAATGTATTTGATGTTAAATTCGGAGGTAAGAGATGAAGACCTATGAATACGAGGGAAAAGTTTTACCAGACGGGCATCTTTCGATCCCTGAAGATTTGAAAGGGAAACTAAAATCGGATTCAAAGATCAAAGTGATGCTTCTCGTTGATGATGAAGAGGCAGCATGGGATAAGCTGTCGATGTCTCAGTTTCTGAAAGGATATTCAGAAAAAGACACGATCTATGACAAGTTATAACTTCGGTGATATTGTCCTTATTGGGTTTCCGCATACTGATCTCCAGGGTATATCAAAAAGGCCAGCCATTGTCTTATACGATTCCGGTGACCAAGATGTCCTTCTCGCAAGGATCACCACACAAGAATACACGACTGAGACTGATTATAAAATCCCGGATTGGCAAAAAAGTGGTCTTCTTGCTGAGTCATATATTCGACTTGGCAAACAGGCAACAATTGAAAAACGATATATAGTAAAACAATTAGGAACATTGCCAGCTTTAGAGGTGGATCACCTCAAAACAATACTTCGAAAAATGTTTTAGTTGTAATGAGCCTCTTATCAGGAAACCTAGTGTCATCCACAAAAAAGTTGGCCCTGCCCTGAAGCAAAGCGCCAAGAACATAGCGTGAGGCGTATAGATTCAAAGCAAGATAGTAATGTCTGACTTCATTTTGAAGTCAAGTCCTTCCGTCACTGCCTATTTGGAGGCTATTATTTGTAGTTCTTTATAAAAAGCTAACCGATCTAAATCTAATAACAAAGAAAGGAGGCAAGCGCGTATGAGCTCAGCAAGTCTTTTGGATAAAGCATACAACGTCATCATTAAACGGATGGTTAAGACAGGTCGGGCCCCGCACTATACGGAGATTGCTGCGGAACTCGAGATCCCAGTTGAGGATGCTCGAAAGTGTCTTCACGACCTGATGTCTGCGGTCCCAGCTGTCTGGTTATTTCCTGATACTGACTATATCAGCAGTTTTGCACCGTTCAGCAACCTTCCAACCCAGTATTGGATCACAGTCGATGGCGAGCAAAAGTGGTTCGGTCAGTGAGGTTTTGAGTCGCTGGCAGTTTGCTGGCTTTTTCCAGGTAAGTTGGTGCAGATTGACGCACCATGCCTTGATTGCGGTTCACCTGTTCACGTAGAAATGCAGGACGGAGTTGTATTAAAAACCAAACCGGAGGGAATCATGGGTTATGTTGCTGTTCCATTCTCAAAATGGATGCAGCGATTTCCATATGCATGAAGTACCATGAACCTCTTCCGGTCGGAAGAGCACATTCGAAACTGGGCGCGCTACGATCCCGCAACTGAAGAGGGTATCTTTCCACTTGAAGACCTAGTCAAGCTCTTCGCGGGAAATTTTTTCCAAAAGCGGCTAGACTTAGATTACGTTTCACACAGTCAGGTATATTTTGGCGAGTGGCTGTCTGCAGTATCGGAAATTGCCAAGATACGTCCTTTCTGGAGGCTAGGGCCTCACTAGTAGAAAGGGCTCGGGTGTTGCGTCTACGCTATTCAGAAAAAACGGAAATAGAAAACGAAAGTTGGTATCTGTGGTATCGGGGGTCAGGCTTGGGAAATTTAGATTTGTATCATCCATAAAAAAGTTGGCGTATTCCAAATGCACGCATAGTGCAGAGCGAAAAGCGCGTAGCGTTGTGAGATAAGAGAGGAATAGAAAGAGAGAAATATGTGGTGGACGATATTAGGCATAGCCGCAGCCTCATTGACCATGTTCGGGTTTGTTCCGCAGATCATCAAGATGTGGACAACCCATTCGGTCAAGGATGTGAGTGGATTAACACTAATTCAATTTAGTGCAGGGGCCACGTTATGGATGTTGTACGGAATACATCTCCAAGATTTCATTGTTATTGGTGCAAATGCCATATCATTGGCTACTCTCTTAATCGCATTAGGATTGTATCGGAAGCTAAACCAAGGCATTCAACACAAGAGGGTATGACAATGAGATCTTAGCCACAAAAAAGTTGGCCCTGCCCTGAAGCATAGCGCCAAGAACATAGCGTGAGGCGTATAGATTCAAAGCAAGGCAGTAATGTCTGACTTCATTTTGAAGTCAAGAATTTCTACCCCTCTGACGGGCCGGTGATGGGCGCCGTCGAGCACACAATATGAGATGATATTTACCCCGTTAGAAATAATGCCCTGCTGTTCTGCAGTCCCGCCTGTGGCGGGATTACATTCTAGAATAATTCCGGCGGGATCTAATGCCCCGCTCGGTTTCGAGTCGTAACGACTGGAATTTCTAACGGGGTTTACCTCTCCGGGAAGCTGCTGCAGGTGCTTCCATTTTTCAGTCAAGCGAAGGGCTGAGGGTTAGGTCTTGCAATATCACATTTCAAAAAGTTAGGGTATTAAACCTTTATCCTTTGAAATTGGTAAATTTCTTGGAGAAAAAATAACAAAAAACCTCAGTGTCAGGCGCTGAATTACAGACTTGACACAGTCAAAAATATATGAGACTTTAGTGTCAATCCGAGGGAGAAGAAACTCACTATGAGTACCCAAAAAGGAAGTCCAATCAAAGAAGATTTGCAGAATTTTAAGGAAGAGATTGTACACCAATTCCATGTTATCTCTGAAGGTGTGATTGATCAGGTGAAGCAGGTCGCTGAGGGTGTAGCGAATGTGAATGAAAAACTGGATAGAAGGTTTAATGAATTGAAGGCCGAAATTCAGGAAACAAGACAAGAAGTACTAGCTGCGGTCAAATTTTCTTATGCAGAATTGGGTAAGCGTTAGACAACACTTGAGAAGGAATTTCTTGAACTCAAACACCGTGTCGAAAAAATAGAGACCCGGTCTATCTCCTAACCTTAATACAACAATAGAACCCCCTTCTTATTTACAAAATAAAGTGTCATCCTAAAAAAGTTGGCCCACTGAATCAAGAGATGGTGGGGGACAAGGTTTTATGGTTGCCCGAACCCTAACGTCAGCTATTAAGATAGAATAGAGAGCTAAATATTGAAATATCAGAAGAAGAGAAAATAAAAGTTCTCATGGTCCAGTTAGTCGAACAGGAAACCATCACCAGGTTGCTTGTAAAGCAGGGATGTTTACAAAAGGGAAGTTTTTGGAGATCGTGAGAGTGATGGACCAGGAGTGGAGTGTGGTAAAAGCTAAGGTGGGTGATAGATTTATTAAACCAGATAGCAAGAAAATCTATGTAGTAGTAAAAGTGGTTCTTGACGGTGATTGGGTTATTCTGGAAGAAGAAGGTGGTGACCGTCACTTCTTAACATCCCGGAAAGGTTTGGAAACATGGATAAAATATAAAAAGGATTAAGGTGGATGATTGCCCAAATCAGGGGATTTACCAATTCTTTTAAGAATTTATATGTGCCTATTTTTTAGGCAAAATGGTGAAAGTACCGTCCCTCAAGGAGGGGATGGTCTTAATCCACAATGATTCAACAACTCTGTGTGGATTAGTCAGAAAAAGCTTTTTAGAACCAATTTTTTGGAGAAAGATTCAGTGAAAAAAGAGGAAAAAGAAACTAAACTCCGTTACGGAACTGTAAATTTTGAAAAGAGAAAGCATCCCAGGTTTAGTATAGATTTGCCTGTCGAGTATAGTCGAACTGACCTGTTCGTCAAACATGGTCGTGCTATCAATGCCAGTGAAGGGGGATTGCTTCTCTATCTTCCAGAGCAGGTAGAGATTGGTCAACATCTGAGATTGAAACTTTTTTTCACTTCTGATGCTGGACTGAATGCTATTGAAACGCTGGTTGAGGTGGCCTGGACGGATATTTATATGGGAAAGGATTGGGGGGATTATCGGGTTGGGGTGAGGTTTGTTGAAATTTCCACGGAGGATATGGGTAAGCTAAAGAATTTTTTGAGCAGTCTTTCCTCTCCCTAAGAAAAGGGTCGGGGTCAAATTTTCAATATTCAATTAACAAAAAAAATTACAGGTTACCCGAAAAACGGCGTCATCCATAAAAAAGTTGGCCTTTCTAAATGCGGAATGCGGAATTCTAAATACTAAAAACAGGATAGAGCAAAGCGCTTAGCGAGAAACTCACTTTTTCTTCTTGCCAAAGATCTTTCTTCCTTCTATCTTATAGAAAAGAACGTTTTTTCTTTGATCTTTCCCCTTCAGGGAAAGGAGGAACACCTATGGCGAAAATGGATGAATTTATTTCCTTTGATGCGACTGCCCTAGCCGCGTTAGTGCGGCAAAAGCAGGTCAAAGCGATTGAACTCATAGACGCTGCGGTTGAGTGGATTGAGCGCCTGAACCCTACTCTCAACGCGGTGGTCACACCGATGTATGAGCAAGCTCGGGAAGCGGCCGTCGGCAAGCTCCCCAATGGCCCTTTTTCGGGTGTACCTTTTCTGCTGAAAGACCTGGGAGCCCCTTATCCGGGGGTGCGAATGACTATGGGTTCAGCCTTTCTGCGTAACTTTGTGCCTGATCATGAGAATGAACTAGTGGCCCGGCTGAAACGGGCCGGTTTAATCATCGTCGGGAAGACAAACACACCGGAGTTAGGCATCCTTCCGACCACCGAGCCCCGTTTGTTTGGCCCCAGCCGTAACCCTTGGGACATAAACCGGACTCCTGGCGGTTCAAGCGGAGGTTCAGCGGCTGCTGTGGCTGCCCGTTTCGTTCCGATGGCTCACGGCAATGATGGTGGCGGGTCGATCCGGATACCAGCCTCGTGCTGCGGACTCTTCGGTCTCAAGCCTACGCGGGCGCGCAATCCCCTTGGGCCTGATTTTGGCGACATTTTTAGCGGATTGGTAATCGATCACGCCGTAACCCGCTCCGTTCGGGATAGTGCCGGCCTCCTCGATGCTACGGCGGGTCCTGATGTTGGCGATCCTTACTGGGCGCCGCCCCCGGCGCGTCCGTTCCTTCAAGAAGTGGGAGCTGATCCAAGCAGGCTGCGCATCGCTTTTACTACCACAACTTCCGCAGGTCTTAAGGTACACGCAGACTGCGTCAGCGCGGTGCGGGATGCCGCCGCCCTATGTGTCGATCTAGGGCACGAATTGGTGGAGGCAGCCCCGGAGATAAACGGAGAGTTGGTGACCCAGGCCTTTATGGTGCTGTGGTCGGCGGGGTGTGCCTGGACAATAGATGGGATGGGACTTGTAACCGGCCGGACTCCCAACCAGGACCAGTTTGAACCGCTCACCTGGGCGCTTTATGAGATGGGACGCCAGCAGAGCGCCTCGTCCTATTTACTTTCCCTGACTATTCTTCAGAGGGTCGCCAGGGACATTGCCCGATTTTTCACCAAGTATCATGTCTGGCTAACCCCCACTCTTGGTGAGCCTCCTGTGCCTCTGGGAACTTTCGATTCGCCTCTGGAGAACCCTCTGCAGGGCCTCCGCCGTGCGGAGGCTTTCGTTCCCTTCACACCCGTCTGCAATGCCACCGGCCAGCCGGCCATGTCGGTTCCTCTTTACTGGAATGCTGAAGGACTTCCCGTGGGTGTCCACTTTGTTGGACGATTTGGGGACGAAGCCACACTTTTTCGACTGGCAGCTCAGCTTGAGTTGGCCCGGCCATGGGCTGGCCGGCGTCCAACAGTATCAGCTTGAGACGGCTCTTAGGTCAGGCCGTGGACGAAGGCCAAGTGCCATCCGTTAAACAGTTGGCCATTTCCATTGAAATGGCGGGACTGAAGTCGGACGGTGCTCCGGGTAAGGTTTGAGAAATTGAGATTTGGTATTATCCATAAAAAAGTTGGCCCTGCCCAAATCAAACACCGCATAGCGCATGGAGAATAGCGCATAGAGGTCGCCATGAAAGCAAAGCTGATAAACGAGCTGGGAGAAAAAACTTACGCAATAGTTTTTGACAAAGGGGACGAAGTGGTAGAAGGCCTACTCTCCTTCGCACGCGAGGAAAAGGTTCAAGCTAGCCACTTCACAGCGATTGGGGCCCTTTCCGATGTAACCCTGGGCTACTTCAATTGGACAAAGAAGACGTTTGACAAGATCTTCATTCAAGAGCAGGTTGAGGTTCTATCCCTCGTAGGGAACATTGTTTTTGACAACGGAGATCCAAGACTCCATGCCCACATCGTGATTGGCAAGTCCGACGGAACGGCCCATGGTGGCCATTTGATAGAAGGGCATGTTCGGCCAATCCTTGAGGCGATTCTAGTCGAGTCGCCTTCCCATCTACATCGGAAGATGAACAAGGAAACAGGCCTGGCGCTCATCACTTTTGAACCGGATTGAAATATTGGATTTTATTGTGAGATGTCATCCATAAAAAAGTTGGTCCGTTCGAATACGGATCGCGGAATGCGGAATTAAAAACTAAAAACAGCCTGGCGCAGAGTGCATGGGGTAGAGCGCATAGAGCAGAGCGTCATTTGTAAAGAGAGTGAAAAAGTTCAGTCTGATAGGTTTTCTATTCTTATCCCTTTACCTTTTTTAAGGCTTTCCCTGGCTGATGCAACTCGCGCTAAAAACCTGGGGTCATGCTCTAACCTGTAATCAAACCAGTCCTCTTCGGACCCGAAGCCAATTAAAACACCGGCCGGTTTTCCATGGCGTGTGATGATGATCTCTTCTTTTTCCGCCAAATCCAAGTATTCTGAAAGGCGGTCCTTAACTTCTGACAGCGCAATCCTTTTCATTTCTTCTCTCCCATTTCCTCCAGCCACTCAGTGGCTTTGGACTTCGGTATGATCGCTAAGACTTCAACCGTCGCTTCCACAACATCGTAAAATACCCTGATTTCATCAACTCTCAATCGATACTGTGGTCGACTCATCCCTTGTAACTTTTTGATTCGACTCTTGCTTATTTTCTGTGGTTCATACCTAAGATGTTTCTTGATCGCCTCTTTGACAGTAGAACGGTCTCTTGCTGATAAGCGTTTGAAATCTTGAACGGCTTCTGGTGCAAAGAGAATCCCGTATTTCATTCTGGCTATATTATAGCCAGAATTTTACTTTCCTGTCAATAAATACATTTCCTGGTATCAAAGAGGTTGCAATAATAAAGAACTCGTGGGATCATGTATGTAAAAGGAATCAGGAAAAACTCCAGGGAAGTAGTTAAGTTATTTAAGAAATAGACCTAGTGCAAACCGGTGTTGTCCATAAAAAAGTTGGGCCATCCATTAAGTCACTGAGTCATTAGGTTATTGAGTCATTGGGTCACTAGTTATTAAACCTTCCGGGGTCATCCATAACAAAGGGGGCAGCCCTTGACACGGGACAATTTTCCTCCAGGTTTTTGCCTCGCATAGGTGCCTGATCTTGATACGGGACATAGGGGGCTCTTGATAATTAAGGTAGCATTGAAGGTATTTGATGGTTTATTCCGCAATTTTTCATAGGAGGCGTGTCATGAAAAAAATCCTATTCCTATCGTTGTTGATGAGCCTGTTCATCACCGGGGTTGCATTTGCCGAGGCACCGGCCCCCTCACTCCCCAAAATGGATTCGGGAGATACTGCCTGGCTTCTCATCTCCGCCGCCCTGGTGATGTTGATGATGCCTGGGCTTGCCCTTTTCTACGGAGGTTTGGTGAGATCAAAAAATGTCCTGGGGACGATCATGCAAAGTTTTATTGCACTGGGGGTGATCACTATCCAGTGGGCTTTCTACGGATACAGTCTCGCGTTTGGACCTGATGTGGGTCATGTGATTGGAAATCTTGATTGGATAGGACTCAGAGGTGTGGGACTTGATCCGTTCCCTGGCTATTCTGCCACCGTCCCCCATCAGGCTTTTATGATCTTTCAGATGATGTTTGCTGTGATCACACCCGCCCTGATTACCGGCGCATTTGCTGAAAGATTTAAATTTAAGACCTATCTTGTCTTCCTCATCCTCTGGTCAACATTTGTCTATGACCCCCTTGCACATTGGGTCTGGGGAGTAGGGGGTTGGATCAGAAATCTTGGCGGGCTTGATTTCGCAGGGGGGCTGGTCGTTCATATCAGCGCTGGAGTTGCCTCCCTAGCGGCGGCTCTGGTCGTGGGAAAAAGAAAAGGTTACGGTAAAGAAGTCATGCCTCCTCACAATCTGACGATGACCCTTCTGGGTGCAGGGATTCTCTGGTTTGGCTGGTTTGGTTTCAATGGCGGGAGTGCCCTAGCATCGGGTTCGCTTGCCACGTCTGCTTTTGTAGCGACTCAATTTTCCGCAGCTTCCGCAGCTCTTTCATGGATGATCGCTGAATGGGCAGGCAGGGGTAACCCAACCGTTCTTGGCGCGGCATCGGGTGCCGTAGCAGGACTGGCGACCATCACACCTGCCTCAGGATTCGTGGGGCCCATTTCAGCAATCTTCATTGGACTGGTTGCGGGTGTGTTATGCTATTATGCCATCAACCTGAAGAACAAATTCGGATACGATGATTCTCTCGATGTCGTCGCTGTTCATGGAGTAGGAAGCACATGGGGAGTATTGGCCACCGGCTTGTTTGCAGCAAAGGCAATTAATTCAGCAGGAAATGACGGCTTACTCTTTGGCAATCCTTCGCTGATTGGGATTCAGGCACTCAGTGTCGTTTCAGTATGGGTTTATTCCTTTGTGGTAACATTGATCATATTGAAGGTCCTTGATTGGACCATGGGCTTGAGAGTGAGTGAAGAGCATGAGATCAGTGGTCTGGATACCAGTCAGCATGGCGAAGTAGGATATTCTTTTTAGCCAATAGTTAAGAGTCAGTTAAGAATTAAGAGTTATGAGTTGAGAGTTAAGAATTCAAAGTAAAAAAGATTAAAATCTCCGTACTCCTAACTCTAAACTGTTGCCTGCGCGTAGTCCTGTCTTGCGGGGCGAAGGCAGGCCAAACTAAAAAAGGGGGTTATAGAATGAAAAAAATCGAAGCCATTATCAAGCCATTTAAATTGGATGAAGTGAAGGAGGCATTATCCAAAATCGGTGTTCAGGGGATGACCGTCAGCGAGGTTAAGGGTTTCGGAAGGCAAAAAGGTCATACCGAGGTCTATCGATCGGCTGAATACAAGATCGACTTCATCGCCAAGGTTAAGATTGAATTGATCACCACCGATGAAATGGTTCCTCAGGTGATCGAAACCCTTGAGCGGACAGCCAAGACCGGAAAAATCGGAGATGGAAAGATCTTCATATCCCCCGTGGATGAAGTGATCCGGATTCGGACTGGTGAACGTGGCAGAGATGCGATTTGAATGAAGGCGGAGGGGATGGTCGTTGGATGAAGGCTTAGGGGGTCTGGTTTATGCAAAAGCTACAAAAGCTACGGGCTCATCCATAAAAAAGTTGGCCCAATCCAAAGTAACAAAACGCATAGGGCATCCATCCTTCGTCCCGCCTTGCGGGACTACGGAGGACAGGTAGCGCATAGCGTAAGGCGTTAATTTATTTCAGCCTCGAAGACTAACCTGCTTGTTTCTGTTACATTCCATCGAAAACCTTTTGCATTATTCCCACATTTGTGGTAACATTATTTCCGGAGGTGAACAAAATGAAATTCGTCGGTGTGAGGGAATTCAAACAGGATGTGGTCAAATACTTAAATGAGGGGAACGAGATTGTCGTCATGAAACGTAAGAAACCGATCGCCCGTCTTACCCCTGTCCAGGAAAACAGCGCGGAGATCATCCTCCTTGAGATTGGAAGAATCCTGGCTGAAGCGGGGGTCTCAAAAAAGGAGGCCCTAAAAGCCCTCGACCGGGCCAGGCGGGAGATTTATGGCTAAGGTCGTCATCGATGCCAATGTGATTATTTCGGCTGCCTTTGGGGGAAAACCATTGGAAGCTGTCGTTCAGGCATTGGAAGACCATGAGGTTTATCTCTCTCTAACCATCAAACGAGAGCTTCAAGAAGTTATTTCAGGACTTTCTAAAAAACTCACAAAGGAACAAATTCTCTTTCTCCAAGAAGAAATCCAACAATTGCTGAGCTTAGCGAAGCGTATTTCTATTTCAACCCATGTGGTTTTATCAAGGGATGCTAAGGATGACCATTATCTTTCGCTATGTAAAGAGGCGAAGGCCGATTTTCTGATTACCGGAGACAAGGATCTTCTGAGCATTTCTCAGGAAGAACTCAGGAAGAATGGAATTTCTTGCATGATCGTAACACCCCAGACCTTTTTAGAAAGTGTTTCCTGAATAAGTAGAGGGTCCTCCACAAAAAAGTTGGCCATTCCGAATACGGAATGCAGATTGCGGAGTGCGGAATTTACCTTATTATTGAGTCATAAGAGGAATTGGGGACGGGTTCCTATTTTTAACAAAAAAAGAAGGCATTTCTGTCTGATAGCAGAAACGCCCTCTGTATTAAAATGCTTTCACTATGATTTCTTCTTTTTGGTGGCTTTAGGTTTTGATGGAGACCTAGCCATTTCCCTGAAAGTGGTTTCCCATCTATCGATCATGGTTTTCAGCTCATCCAATTTAGCTTTCGCTTCGGCAGGCGCCGAGGCAACCATCTCTTTTGACTTCGCTAAGCCCTCACTAATAGCTTTTGTATCGGCCGTCCAGGCCTGTTTCTTGCCTTTCAGTTTCTTCTCCATTTTGTTGGCCGTGACACTCAATTTTTTCCATTCCCCTTCAAGGGTTCCCAGCGCTGCATTCGCCTGTTCGGCAATGGCCTTCTTTCCGGCTTCAACGGCTGCGGCCGCCTTTTCAAAAGCAGCCTTGGTATCAATATAACCCTGTTTCGCTTCCTTGTACTTCTTCTCTTTCATCTGCGATTCTGCGGTATCCCATACCTTCCTGGCAGCTTCCAGGTCAGCAGAGGCATATTGATCCGCGCCAACTGAGATAGCGGCGTCCATTGCTTTCTTGGCAGCCTCTTTTTCTGCTTCGGGTGGTTTTGAACAACCCGCCAATACCATTCCCAGACCAAAAACCACTAATACGAATAGCGATAACTTGATCATTCTCATAAGCCAATTCCCTCCTCGGATGATGTTTGATAAAAACTATAAATGAAGTTCTTCCGGATTGCAATAGGAGGCCGCTAAGAGCAGGGCGTTGCTTATGGAGCAAAGGGAGTCAAATCCCTATTCTTGACTTTGTCTTGTCCGATTGGTAAGAAATCTGTTAATAGTGAGAATGTTCCGAATGCTCTGGGGTCATCCATAAAAAAGTTGGGCCGATCACTAAACAGCATAGCGCAGAGAGCATAGCGTCAATGATTTTTATTGAGTTATTGGGTGATTGAGTTATTAGGTCATAAAAAAGGGGCACATCCGATCTTTTAATTTAATATCAAATGAAATTAGCGATCCAGGTTTGCTTCGAACTTGTCTGTTTGACCCCAAATCTGATATCAAAAATTTAGGAGGTTGATCATGAAGCATCTCGTGAGACGGTTGATCTTTGTTTTGGCCGTCTTTCTGATAAACCAGGTTGCCCAGGCCATTGAAATAGGCGAGATTCCTCCAAAGGTAGAGTTAAGAGAAAAACTGGGAGGACGGTTGGATGGAAAACCTTGGAGCAGCGAAGAGTTACAGGGGAAGGTCCATGTCCTTTTTTACGTCGATCCTGATGAAAAAGATACAAACAATGATGCCAGCGAAGCTCTGGACAGAGAGAAGTTTTCCAGCGATAAGTTTCAATCGGTTGGGATCATTAACATGGCAGCCACCTGGCTTCCCAATTTTGCTATTTCTTCGGCCATTAAAGATAAGCAGAAGCGCTATCCCAAAACCATTTATGTGCGGGATTATAAGAAAGTGCTCGTAAATGCCTGGAAGATTGCCGACGACAGCAGTAATGTTCTCGCCTTTGACAAACATGGGAAATTGATCTTCAGAAAAGACGGTAAGCTCACCGCGGAAGAGATCCAGATGCTCATCAAGGTCATCCGTGATCATCTGTAATCTTCCTTCCGTCTTTGGGGGAAGAAATAGGGTCAGAAATGGATTCAAATTTTTATTCTTGACTTTGCCAAAAAACTGGTGTCATCCATAAAAAAGTTGGTCATTTCAAATTGCAGGCGAATTAATGGGTAAATAGGTGGATGAGTTAATGGGTTATCGAGTTATTGGGTAAATAGGTCGTTGAGGCATAGCACTTGACTGAATTTTTCAGTCAAATATTTTGATACCCTTCACTTAATTTTCGAATTATTTTTTCTGAAGCCATCAGGATCTTAGATTAAATTAGCTCGCCACAGCCCTGTTTCGACCAGTACAATATTATTCCCTGCCTCTAAATAATATTTTGATTTGATTTCTGGATTTGGGATGTTAGGATAAAAGAAAGATCATTTTTCGAAGAGGAGGTTCCATCATGTCTTTCGTCGGCAGACCTGCACCGGATTTTGAACTCGAAGGTTATTTTAATGGGCAATTCAGTAAGTACAAATTATCAGACTACAGGAAAAAATGGGCCCTTCTCCTTTTTTATCCTCTTGATTTCACCTTTGTCTGTCCCACTGAAGTGCTAAACTTCTCTGCGGCAGCAGAAAAATTTACCAAGCTCAATTGCCAGATCTTCGGCATCTCGGTGGATTCCATTTATGTCCACAAAGCCTGGGTCGATACAGAGCGGGAGGACGGTGGCCTCGGCGGCAGTCTCAACTATCCACTCCTTTCCGACCTGAATAAAGTGACGGCACGAGATTATGGAATCCTTATGGAGGATGAAGGAGTTGCCCTTCGAGGACTTTTTCTGATCAGCCCTGATGGGGTGATCATGCACTCTACCATCAACAGCCTCTCCGTTGGTCGCTCAGTAAGCGAAGCGATGCGGGTGCTGAAAGCCTTTCAATTCGTCAGCTCGCACGAAGGCCAGGTCTGTCCTGCAGATTGGGAAGAGGGGAGAGATACCATGACTGCAAATTCGGATGGGATGAAAAAATACCTCACCAATCATTAATTACAACGAATGATCCGAATGACACCCCCATCCTCCCCCTCCCCCCATGATGGGGAGGGGTGGGCGGGGGGAGGGAGAAACAAGATGGAACAGTTGGAACGATGGTTTCGGGAGAAGCAGGCAGAGAGAACGATTAACGCACTAAAGAAGAATAATTTTGATGCTCTCTATGTTTCGGATTCAAAGGCGGCACTCGAAGAGGTGATGAAAAGGATACCGGATGGAGCCACTGTGGGAGCGGGAGGATCCGTGACCTTTACACAGATTGGATTGTTAGATGCCTTAAAAAATCGGAAGATCCAGCTCATCTTGCCTATTCAGCAAGCCAAAAGTGATGAAGAACGACTTGAATTGTTCCGTAAATGTTTTTCCGCGGATGTCTTTCTTTCCAGCACCAATGCCGTGACAGAGGATGGAAAATTGTATAATGTGGATGCCACAGGCAACAGGGCGGGCGCCATGTTCATCGGGCCTAAAAAGACGATCATCGTCTGCGGGGTGAACAAGATGGTCAAGGATCTTGAAGCTGCAGAGACAAGAGTGAGAGAGTGGGCAGCCCCGCAGAATGCAAAGCGGCTAAACCGGAAAACTCCATGTGTTGAGACGGGAATATGTTCAGATTGCAGTTCCCCGGATCGGATCTGCAATATCTATGTGAGCCTTGCTAAAAGGCCCGCACGCAACGAAGTGGTTGTAATTCTGGTAGGAGAAAATTTAGGAATCTAATCAAAAATTTCAGATTGCAGATTTTAGATTTTAACTTTGAGCTTTCAACTTTGAGCTATACCCATGCCCTATGCTCAAGAGTATGCGGGCATCCACTGCCACCGCTCCCTTTTCCAAGGCCTTCACAGGATTGATATCAATTCCTTCGATTTCTGGGAAATCCATCATCAACTGGGAGAGTCTGAGAAGATTTTCAACCAATGCCCCAATATCCAGAGGCCGTTCTCCTCGAACGCCTTTGAGAATGTTCGCGGTCTTCAATTCTGAAATCATTTCTTCTGCTTCGGGTCGATTGATCGGAGCCACCCGAAGAGATGTCTCCTTGAAGACCTCCACATAGATTCCTCCCAATCCGAAGAGAACCACCGGACCGAAAGAAGGGTCTCTTTTTGCCCCTAAGATGACCTCTTTCCCATCCGAAATCATCTTTTGAATGAGGACTCCATATCGACTCCCCCGGTCCAACTTCTTAATCTTATTGTAGGCCTCTTCCGCCTTTCTGAAATCATCCAGATTGAGGATGACCCCTCCTGCATCCGACTTGTGTGAAATTGCCGGAGAGATGACCTTGAGGGCAACAGGGCCTTCTATTCTATCCAATACTTTTTCCAACTCCTCTTTTCGATAAACGACCTGGTAATCTGCCACCGGAATGCCATAGGCCTTGAGGACTTCAAAAGCTTCGGGGAGGAGAAGGAGATCCCTCTTCTCACTCCTTGTTTTTTTGAAGAGCCGTTTGATTCGATCACGGTCTACTGAATAAGAAGGAGGTTTCTCCTTTAAGATTTTTCGTTTCCGGTAGTAGTGTTCCCTTGAGATCGCCAAGGCGCTTAAAGCATCCTCAGGCTCCGTAAAGATGGGGTAATCAAAGGCCCCTTTAATAAAAGCCAATTCTTCTTCCTCGGTCAGGTAACAGAAGGCCACAGGCTTCTGGTAACGAAGGGAAAGTTCCTTTGCGGCAAGGATCAACTTTCGGGAAGGTTCCATCTCATCACCGATGGCAGCATGTTGGAAAATAATTCCATCCACGGTCTCAATTTTGAGCACCTGCTCAAGAATCTTCGTATAGAGATCGAAGTCGAAGAGATCTCCCAGATCGAGAGGATTTGTCGGCTGGATCACCTTAGCCCTGAAATAGCTGTGGATTCTGTCCTGAAAGCTTTTCTTCATGGGAAAGAGTCGAAACCCATATCTTTCGGCTGAATCGGCAGCGACAATGGCAATGCCCCCGGAGCGGGAGAGGATGACCAGATCATTCCCTTTCATGGGCGGCAGCGAGAGAACCTTTACCGCATTGATGAAGGACCGGAAATCCTTCGTCCTGACGATGTCCGCCTGCTTCAGGGCCGTATCCACAATCTTATCGTCATTGGCAAGGGCTGCGGTATGAAGTTTTGCAATCTCTCTGCTTGCTTCTCCAATGTTCGCCTTATGGAGAATGATGGGTTTTGATGTGGATCGAGCGATCTCGAGCAAATCCCTTCCTTTTTCAATACTCTCCAAATAGATGCCAATGATTTCTGTCTGGGGATCATGAATGAGATATTTAAGATAATCGATTTCATTCAGGTCAAGTTTATTCCCCATGCTCACAATTTTAGAGATCCCCACACTGGCGCTGGAAAGAAGGTTAAGATAGGTGAGGACCACACCACCGCTTTGGACTAAGAGGGAGACTTTTCCCTTTTGGACTGCCTTTCGATTGAGAGGGGGAAAGGCAACGACAAAGCCATTCTCAATATTGATGATACCGATTCCATTCGGTCCCACAATTCGAATTCCCCATTTTTTGGCAATACGGAGGGCCTCTTTTTCCAATTTCGCCCCTTCCTCAGAATATTCGCTAAACCCTCCCGATTCAATGATGGCCCACCGAATTTTTTTTCGTCCACAGGCCTCCAGTATTCCTGGAACGGTGTGAGCAGGGGTGAGGATGACCGCGACATCGATTCCTTCTTTGAGATCCTCTATAGAGGTATAGATTCCCCTCCCGAAGAGGATTCCTTCTTTTTGGCCGATCAAAAAGATTTCTCCATGAAATTGAAATTCGAAGAGGTTTTCAACAATGATTCTGGCGAGGTTGTTGGGGTTCTCCGAAACGCCGATCACGACCACTGATTTTGGGTTGAAGAGTTGATCCACTTTTCGCCTCCTCCTTTGGAGGAATAATATCTTTAAGAGGAAAGGTTTTCAATAAAAAAGAGAACAATTATTTTTTGTTGAAATTAATCAGAATATCGATAGATAATTGTTATCAACAGTAAAAGAAGTTCTCATGGTTTTTCCCATGAAAAAGAAGATAGTTTATCCCCTTTTCTTCTTCGTATTCTTTTGGTTCACGGCCTTTCCCCTGTTTGCAGATGAGGATAAGGAAAAGGACAAGGAATCTGACAGGGAGGTTGTGCTTCGTGTAGGACAATGGGAGTTCGACTTCGGAGGCTAGGTTCGCCTCAGGGGAGATTTCGCCAAGAACCAAAATTTCACGGAAGCATATTGAACGACACTTATTTGTACGGAGACATGAATGTTATTTCAGACCAGAGCGGAGTAACGGTGAAAAACGTTCATGCAAGTGGCTTGCAGATTTGGATTGCTGGCATCTCTGTAAATCCTTTGTCCAAGTTGAATGTCACCCTGCGTGCCCATCGTTTTCTTGCAAGCAAGGTTCCTTCTGGTTTCAGCAAGGATCTTGGAACGGAACTGGATTTACCGATCTCTTACAAATTAACAAAAGGAATATCCTTTATCGTGGGGCTAAACAAGTTTTACACAGCCCACTTCTTTAAACAAGCTTCGGGAAGCGGAAAAAATATTGATTATGCTTACATTCAGGGACAGGTAGAGTTTTAATCTCGGAATCTTTTGGACGAAACGTCTCAGAGGCTCTATGACTTGCCATTGGATTAGATTTTCCTGGAAAGAGAATTGGCATATCCGGTTAATTCCACATAACCCATTCCCTTGATAGGGTCGCCCTGATATTTCCCCTTGACTTTGACACTCCCCTCCCAATAGGTCACTCGTGTGGATTCCTTGGTCATCAATTCTTGATCTTTGACGGTTGGGAAAAGGGTCAATTCAATCTGATGACCGGGGACCTTTACCCTCCATTTGGAGGGATAGATGGCTCCGCTTTTTTGACTTTTCCATTGCGCCAGAACTTCGATCTCGAATTCTTTTTGAGAAAGATGCTGATGGGTTCCGTCACGGAATATGATGGTTCCACTTGAATAGGGATCTATTTTCCCATCCTTGTGTCGGACCTGATAAAACATCAACTCCAGCCCCTTATCCAATTGAAGGCTGAACCAATCCCATCCCACCTGGTATTCCCGGAGTTGAGAAGAACCAAATTCATGATCCATCCAGCTGATTCCTTGGACAGGAATTTCTTTGTTTTGTAAAAAGAGTTTCCCTTCGGTTTTTAAGCGAGGGATAGAATAGTAATGTGAAGCATATCCCTCTCCTTCTGCCTTCTGACTGATCCCATTTTGCCCATGGATGACCGGATTTTTTCCCGGTGTCAGCATCAATTCAATTCCAAAATCCTTGTTGCCCGCTTTGAGGGAGTGATTTTGCATTGAAGGGCCTTTTCCTTCAGTAGACCAGTTCTCGATCCAGATTCGAAAAGTCTTCTCGTTTTTCTTGTAAGGGGAAGCCCCTGCCTCTCCTAAACTTCCGCGGCTGATCTTTTGAAGATATTCAAACTTCTTTTTAGATTCATCCGTGATGGCGAGATGAGCGAAATAGAGGTCTTGAATGGACCATTTCGATTTTTGGTTTTTTGTCTCCCTGGTTAATCCCGTTCTGAAAAAAGTGAGTTGATAGCCAAAGAATTTTCCATCCTGGCCTGGGGATTGGAGATGGCCGGAATAGTACCACCATTCCGTTTTGAATTCAGGATGAGAAAAATGGTCTTGGGGAAATGAAAAGACTCTCCCGGGCAGAGCCCGTTTGAAGTCTTGGCTTAGAAGTGTAGGAGTAAATGAAGCAAGGGTCAGTAGAATTACGAAGCAGGCGGTCATTGCGAGCCGAAGGCGAAGCAATCTCATCCTCCATCCCCTCAACTTTTCTCTCTCCCCTGTGGAGAGAGGGACGGGGTGAGGGGAAACGATTTCCCGAAACGACTCCTTGCACCCAATAGGTTTTCGTGGCCACATGTGTACTATAAACCTAAACGCCCGCTGTGGCTGGGAAGACATATCATGGTTAAAGCGGTTTTTTATTGTAAAGATTGTCAAGGGGACTTTTGGGAACACTCACCATATCTCTTATCACATGGGTGTAGATCATTGTTGTTTCAAGATGTTTATGACCGAGTAAATTCTGTATCTCCCTGATATTCACTCCGTTCATTAAAAGGTGTGTTGCGAAGCTGTGTCTGAGAGTATGCACCGATGCATGTTTGACAATACCAGCTTTCTTAACAGCTTCTTTCACGGCGTTCTGCACAGTCTTTTCATTGATGTGGTGCCTTCTGATTTTTCCGCTTCGAGGATCCACCGAGAGCTTTGATGATGGGAAGATATACTGCCAGTGCCACTCTCTCGCAGCATTCGGATATTTACGTTCCAGCGCATCCGGCAGAAAGACTACGCCGTAACCTGACGCAAGATCTTTTTCATGGATGACCTTTACCCTTTCAAGATGGGAGCGCAATGATGCAGTGACGGACTCAGGTAACATGGTAGCTCTGTCCTTGTCTCCCTTACTGTTGCGTACAAATACAAGGCTTGCACTGAAATCAATGTCTTTGACTCTCAAACGGGCGAGCTCCATAAGGCGGAGCCCGGAACCGTATAGCAACTGGAGAATAAGAAGGTTTGTGCCTTCAACATGTTTGAAAATCTCTTTTACCTCCTCTACAGATAAAACAACCGGCAGTCTCTGCCCGCGTTTTGCCCTGACTGTTTGAGATAAGTCATCGATAGCTATTTTAAGGATGTCACGAAAAAGAAATAACAGTGCATTGAATGCCTGATTCTGAGTAGAGGAAGAGACATGCTGCTTAATTGCCAGATAGCTCAGATAATCCCGTACGTCACTTGAATCTAATCCAGAGGTAGTAATATCTTTCTTCTTAAGTGTTAGGGTATAGTCAAAAAATCTTTTGGCCCAGTCTATATATGTACGTTCTGTACTGTAAGAATAATGCTTAATGCGAATTGCCTTGCGCATATCCTGAAGGACCTCTGAAATGTCAGGAATTTCTCTCCCCTCTTGTGGTTTACTGGGTTGTAAAGTTGTTTTTTTATCGGCCATGAAATGGGCGATATATAATTGCACTGCATCATGGGCCTGTTTTATCTGCCAGTCAGCGGTGTTTTTTTGTGATTTTAGTTTGTCTAAAAACTTTTCAAACAGCAAATCATGATTCAACTCTTCGTTTCGATTGGAAAAAGCGATGAACTTGCTGACCCAGTTGGCATAGAATGGGACGTTCTTTGCAGGGACAAAGCCACGGGAAAGAAGGAATTGTTGAAAGCCCGGTAATATATTGTTTTTCATTAAAAATGTCTTTTGATATTGAAAAACCAGATTATACGGAATCCGTATAGCATGATATTACGTAGCAATTACGAATGCAATAAAAATATCTTCCCTTTATTTACAAATAATTATGATTGAACATGTGTTGAGGTTATGATACGGTAAGAGTAAAAAATGGGAATAAACAGGTATTCCGTATATTAATTGTTAGGCCAGGACCGAATCTATTCACACTCGTAAGGAAATTTTCCAAAATGGACATCCCACGGATCTTCAACATCACCGAAAGTGCTCACCGCATCCATAACCCGTTCACACCCGAAAAGCTCGCCACTCTCGGCGCGGCGCTGCGTCTGGAAACGGGAACCCGAGTGCTCGACCTCGGCAGCGGTTCGGGAGAGATGCTGTGCACCTGGGCACGCGATTACGGAGTCATCGGCACCGGCATCGATTTGAGCCAGTTGTTCACCGAGCAAGCGAAACTCCGCGCTGAAAAACTCGGTGTCGCCGATCAAGTCAAGTTCATCCATGGCGATGCTGCCGGCTTCGTCTCTGACGAGAAGGCCGGTGTGGCAGCCTGTCTCGGTGCTACGTGGATCGCTGGGGGAGTCGTCGGCACCATCGAGCTTCTGGCGCAGAGCCTCCGCCCCGGAGGGATCATCCTCATCGGCGAGCCCTACTGGCGGCAGTTACCGCCGACGGAAGATGTTGCCAGGGGGTGTCTTGCCGGCTCAATCTCCGACTTTCTCCTGCTTCCAGAACTTCTCGCGTCTTTCGGCCACCTGGGCTACGACGTCGTGGAAATGGTTTTGGCAGACCAAGACAGCTGGGACAGATACGAGGCGGCCAAGTGGCTCACCATGCGCCGATGGCTTGAAGCCAATCCCGACGACGAGTTCGCGAAAGATGTTCGAGCCAAACTAACCTCGGAACCCGAGCGCTACGCCGCTTACACGCGTGAATACCTGGGCTGGGGTGTGTTCGCGCTGATGACGCGGTGATGAGGGGATTACCGGGCGACGCAGAAAGTGGGGAAAATCCAATCATGCCTAACAACTCATTCAAGCCGACGCCGCTTCGCGGCGCGGCTTAATTCAGGCGTTAAATTGAAATGAAAGATAATAAAATAAATAAAATCGTTACATTCGGGGTCCCTTTCATTTTTGGTGTCGGTGCTGGTTGGATCGTGCAAGGGAGGCATTGGGATGTTTTCCTCACATCATATGTTCCAGCATTAGCCACCTTGGTTGCGGCCTTTTACGGCGCAAGGTACGCTTTCCAATTCCAGAAGGATAAGGAGAAAGAAGATAACAAGAAACGCAATGTAGTCAATGGAAACAGCGCAATATTTAACATAATGCGTATGACAACTACATTAAGGAATATTCAGATACAAATTATCGACCCAGCCCGTGATCGACCAGTTCGCTTCCTTCAAATGCAACCAACCCTTCATTTGATCAATGATGACATAAAAATAAATATTGAGTCGCTGTATTTCCTATTAGAAACTGACGACAGAAACTTGTTGGGCGAGTTAGTAACTGAGGAGGCCCGCTATCGGAGTGCCTTGAGCGCAATCAACGAGAGATCACGTCTTCACATAGAGGAGGTTCAACCGTTGCTTGAGCGGGCCGGGATCGTTGAAGGTGGCGACTATTCTCTTGCTCGAATTGAGGAGGCTCTTGGCAACCGCCTTTATATCACCATGCAGGAAGCAACGGAACAGGCAATAAATCATGTTGATAATGCAGTCGTGAGTCTGCAGCAGGTTGCCGATAAGCTCAGGGCCAGTCTCAAGAAAGTGTACCCGGACGAAACAATAATAGGCTTTGAAATAACACTGTGAATTTAACAAATGGGTCGAGGCGAGCGGGAATAGCCTCAGCGGTTTTTATCGAAGGTGAGTGCCCCGCCGCCTCACCCTTGTCGTTATGGCAAATATATGAAATACGATGAGAACCAGATAGAAAAATTGTATCAGGAAAACTTGTCAGCTGCCAGACAAGCACTTGCTCTCTTGCCTGTTGCAGAGGGAAGGGAGCCGACTACCAAAGGATTGAATGGGTGGGTTTATGAGCAGACGATTCGCCACTGCTTATCGCAGGAATTGATAGCATTGCGTATACTTCCGATCATAAAAGAGCAAGTGCCGCTCTATGGGAGGACCAAGATTGATTTGCTGGTGGGGGGAGTGGCAGTTGAAATTAAAGCGCTCGGCTCTTTCGGTGATGACGCCAAAAAATATAGTGGGTACCGAACCAAGGCGGAAGAGAAGGGATGGGTCTATTGTTACTTGACGCGCAGTGAGACCTACCGTCCCTATCGTTTGGCAACGGAATCCGCTTTTGGAAAGGAACGAGCTTTCTTCCTCGACACACAAGGAGATTGGGAAAGATTTGTGAAAGAAGTCGTGAAGAATTACGAAGCGAAGCCATAACAAGCGGCTGCACCGGATCGCCGACAAATCCGGCTCCCGGTGAGCCACGGCGTTAGGCATACAGGAATATTACACTTTATGGAAAAAGTAATGCATCACTTCCTTCTGCTGCTCGTTATTATCGGCTCTTATTTATCTTCTGGTTGTTCGAGCATCACCCCAGTGGGTGGGGCGCAATACTCTCCAACAGATCTGAAGCAAGTCGAGGTGCTATATCAAGAGCCACAAAGGCCGTATGAAGTGATTGCGCTAATAAGTCACGAGGCGGCCACTCGGTTCGCAACAGTTCCCGGGGTGATTCAGAAGTGCCGTGAGCTAGCGGCACAAGCTGGCGCAGATGCTATTATTATTACATCCACATACGACCAGACCTTCAACACAGCAGCCAAAGCTGCGGGGAAAGCGATCAGGTGGAAGAGATGATAGGTGCGCCTAGCATCAGCTTCGACTGGATTGCACGACCACGTTTGTTGAACGTGCCTGAAGTCCCTAGGGCGTGGATGGTAGTCGATATCATGTTCCCCCGCACAACGATCAAAACATGAAAGGAACTGGATTATGGCCCATCTTTCAGACGTGAGAAAAGAGCTTGCCCGGTATTGCCAATGCTACCGCCATCCGAAATTACCCCCATTGGAGCTGAGCGGGGTGTACTCTCTTTTCCCAGAAAAGTACAAAAAACTTCCAAAAGAGGTTACTGCCCGTTGGCCAGACGATGACTGGCCCAATGGTGATAAACCGGGAGTTTACCTTTTTTTGGATTCAAAGTTAAATGTGCGTTATATCGGGAAGACTACGATGTGGAGTTCACTGAAGCAACGGCTTAGTGCTTATTTCCGCTATAGCGACAAGGTGCAAAAACGGTGCAGTATACCTAAGGAACATGGCTGGAGTATTCAACCCGAATTTGTTGTGACCATTGGAGTACCTTTGCGAACAGCTTTTGAATCATCAGCGATTGAAGAGTACCTGATTAACCGTTTAAGACCGCCCGAGAATACAATAGGAATAGCATAGAACATTGCCTAACAAATCACTCCAGCGGATGGCATACAGCCACCGCTGACCTCAAACGTTGAGGCTGTAGAAAAAGTCCTGAAAGCATGGTAATATCGCCATATACTGGATAGTGTGGTATTAAGAGACCGCTTAGTAAGAAGAGGAGAGATATGGCGAGATACAAGGATTATGATTATTCCCAGGGGAAGTTCATCCCGATACATTTTGATAAACAGATCTTGCCCGGAACCTTTGAGTATAGCCTTCATTACCTCATTGACGAGGAAATAGACCTGT